>OLPD01000037.1_pt1 | contig 129675 bp, 134 predicted proteins | sample 1672111 | NCBI WGS metagenome assembly OLPD01 (sample SAMEA3136646, study PRJEB25190) | human gut metagenome
ATTTTAAATTAACCAACCAATTTTTAACATTAAAGAAGCCCGGCAGTTTTAATTCTGCCGGACTTCTTTTCTTAACACTATCTTAGCTTATGTTTTTATTAATTAGTTTATTTTGCTTTGTTAAAGTTGGTAAAGTAATCTTTATGTACCTGGCTGATTACCTTGCTCAATGCAAACAATGCAAGGATATTCGGGATTACCATCAAGGAGTTGAAGCAATCTGCCATATTCCAAACAAGATCAACTTCTGCAAGTGATCCAAGGAATACGCAGCACGCTGCTAATACAGAGTAAATCTTCACTGCTTTTGGACCAAACAGATATTTTACATTTGCCTGACCAAAGAAGTACCATCCGATAATGGTTGAAAATGCGAAGAAGAACATGCAAATTGCAATGAATATATTTCCGCCTTTTCCATATAATGTAGAGAATGCATACTGGCTAAGTTCTGCTCCTGTAAGCCCTGTAGGAATAGACTTTGTTGTCAGGATAACAAATGCTGTCAGATTCAGTACGATGAATGTATCAATAAATACACCAGCCATAGCCACAAATCCCTGTTCTACCGGGTGATTAACTTTTGCCACTGCATGCGCGTGTGGGGTAGATCCCATACCAGCTTCATTAGAGAACAATCCTCTTGCGACACCTTTTGTAAGTGCTAATTTTACAGTTGCACCGGCAGCACCACCGACTACAGACTGTGGAGCAAATGCTCCTACAAAGATAGATGCAAATGCATATGGGATATTCTTGTAATTATAAATGATAATGATCAAGGCACCTACGATGTAAAGAGCTGCCATAAATGGTACGACTGTCTCTGTTACTTTTGCAATACGTTCGATACCACCTGCGAATACGAAGAGTGCAATCACTGCTACGGCCAGACCCATGATCCACTGCGGAATACCGAATGCTGTATGGAATGCTGCTGCGATAGAGTTGGACTGTACGGCATTACCCATGAATCCGAGCGCCAGTGTAATCAATACTGCAAAAATTCCAGCAAGGACTTTTCCAAATGTTCCCTTGAACGCTGCTCTTATGTAGTATACCGGACCTCCTGTAACTTGTCCATCGGCTCCGACCGTCTTATACTTCTGAGCCATGATAGCCTCTGCATAAATGGTTGCCATTCCGAGGAATGCTGCAATCCACATCCAGAAGATTGCTCCAGCTCCACCAATTGCAAGTGCTGTTGCCGCTCCGGCGATATTACCAGTTCCTACCTGTGCTGCAATTGCTGTCGCAAGCGCCTGGAAAGAAGACATTCCGTCTTTTCCTGCTTTTCCTTTCTTACTGAACAGACCGCCAAAAGTTCTTCTCATACTTTCGCCAAATCCCCGAACCTGGATAAAACCAAGTCTGATTGAGAACCAAAGACCTGCTCCAAGAAGTGCAATTACCAAAATGTAGTTTGACATGTAGTTCTGAATTGTCAATACAATGTTATTTAATGTCTCCATATAGTTTCCCCCTTTTCACTTTAGATAGACATCATTAGTTACATTTTGAAGTTTTGTGAAGTTGTTTGTAACTTGCTAACTTCCTTTACATAGAATTATAGTTTATTAACATAGAATTTGCAACCAATTTTAATATAAACAGTGATTAATTTTGACAATTTACAAAAATGGACTAAAAAAGAAGCGAGTTTTCTCGCTTCTTAATACATTTTTCTGTATATTTATACATTAATTTCTGCTGTCATGCCAAGCACATCTTTATTAGCTTCCAGAACTGGATCCACAACTTTTTTCAGGAAATTTTCCACCTGAAGCGGTGCGCGTCCAACATATTTTGCCGGATCCATCGTCTTCTTTAACTCTTCCTCATTCAGACCAAATGCCGGATCTGCTGCAATCAGGTCAAGCAAGTTGTTATCCAGACCTTTTTCCTTCACATTACGTCCGGCCTCCATAGAAAGCTCACGGATTCTCTCATGGAGTTCCTGTCTGTCTCCGCCTGCTTTTACTGCATCCATCATAATATTCTCAGTTGCCATGAACGGAAGTTCAGACATTAGCCGTTTCTCAATAACCTTCGGATATACAACCAGTCCATCTACAACATTCAGACAAAGATCCAGGATACCATCAATTGCAAGGAATCCTTCTGGAACGCTGAGTCTCTTATTTGCAGAATCATCAAGTGTTCTCTCAAACCACTGTGTTGCAGATGTGATCGCAGGATTAAGTGCATCAATCATCACATATCTGGAAAGAGATGCAATACGCTCACTTCTCATCGGATTTCTCTTGTATGCCATAGCAGATGATCCTATCTGCGTCTTCTCAAACGGTTCCTCTACTTCTTTCAAATGCTGGAGCAGGCGAATGTCATTGGAGAATTTGTGTGCACTGGCTGCAATTCCTGCCAGTACATTCAGTACTCTTGTATCAACTTTTCTGGAATAAGTCTGTCCTGATACCGGATAACATGCTTCGAACCCAAGCTTCTTTGCGATCATCGGATCAATCTGATCGATTTTTTCCTGATCTCCATCAAAAAGTTCCAAAAAGCTTGCCTGAGTTCCGGTCGTTCCCTTAGAGCCAAGAAGCTTTAATGTACTTTTTACATATTCCAGATCCTGAAGATCCATCAGAAATTCCTGCATCCAAAGTGTTGCACGCTTTCCAACCGTCGTCGGCTGTGCCGGCTGAAAATGTGTAAAGGCAAGTGTCGGCTGATTTTTATAATTATTCGCGAATTTTGCAAGTTCTGCAATAACATTTATCAGTTTTTTTCTTACAATTTCAAGTGCCTCAGACATTACAATAATATCTGTATTATCTCCTACATAGCATGAAGTTGCTCCCAGATGAATAATTCCTTTCGCCTTCGGACACTGCTGTCCATATGCATACACATGAGACATTACATCGTGGCGCACAACTTTCTCACGTTCTTTTGCCACCTCATAATTGATATCTTCTGCGTGAGCTTTCAGTTCATCGATCTGCTCCTGCGTAATGGACAGTCCCAGTTCTTTTTCTGTCTCTGCCAGAGCAATCCAGAGCCTTCTCCACGTCTTAAACTTTTTATCCGGTGAAAATACATACTGCATCTCCTTACTTGCGTAGCGCTCTGAAAGCGGGCTTACATATCTATCGTAGCTCATTTTTCTTCCTCCCTGATATACCACATTTAAGTGATTTCTTCACATATTATTTCTACATTATCATTATACAGGATACCTTCTCCTGCTATCAACACATTTATAAAAAAGAATCTCGCTTGCGAGATTCTCCGCCTGCGGCGGGTCGCAATATGCGACAAGCTTCTTATCCGCCGCAGTGCGATCCTCGCGGAGCGTTTTTTATGTAATGGAAACGAAGTTTCCTATTACATAAAAAATCACATTTCACAATTAATCAAATGCATGAGAAATGTCCTCTGTCGGAACTTTCATCGGATAATTTCCAGTAAAGCATGCATCACAATACGCCAGTTCTCCGACCATATCTTTCAACTTATCGATTTTCATATACCCCAGTGAGTCAGCACCGATCATCTCGCGAATTTCATCCGTCGTATGAGAATGTGCAATAAGCTGATCATTGGACGGTACATCCGTTCCAAAATAACAAGGATGTAAAAACGGTGGAGAACTAATTCTTACATGAACTTCTGTTGCTCCTGCCTTTTTCAGCATTTTTATAATATTCGCACAGGTTGTACCACGTACGATAGAATCATCGACCATGACAATTCTCTTTCCTTTTACTACTTCCTCGATAACATTTAGTTTAATCTTAACACTGCTCTCCCTCTGGCTCTGCTTTGGTTTGATAAATGTTCTTCCCACATAACTATTCTTATGAAAAGCCATACCATAAGGAATTCCTGACTCTTCTGAATATCCTTTTGCAGCTACCAGACCGGAATCCGGCACACCAACTACAAGATCTGCCTCCACCGGATAGGACTGTGCCAATGCTTTTCCTGCCGTAATTCTAGAATGATAAACATTAACTTTATCAATTGTACTGTCCGTTCTAGCGAAATAAATATACTCAAAAATACATCTCGCCTGCTTCTTAGGAGAGATTGCCATAGATTTATCTGATGTAATGCCATTCTTTGTAAAGCTTACAATCTCACCTGGTTCTACATCTCTTACAAATTCGCCGCCTACTGCTGCGATCGCACAGCTCTCTGATGCAAGAAAATATGTATTGTCTCTTTTTCCGATACAAAGCGGACGTAGTCCGAACGGATCTCTCGCTCCAATCATTTTTCTTGGAGAAATCACAACCAGTGCGTAAGCACCTTCTATCTTTTGCATGGCATTACGGACAGCTTCCTCTGCTTTTGCCGTCTTCAGTCGTTCTCTTGCAATATGATACGCGATTACTTCTGAGTCAATGGTCGTCTGGAAAATCGCTCCTGTATATTCCAGTTCATGACGAAGCTCCACAGCATTTGTCAGATTACCATTATGGGCAATTGCCAGAGTACCTTTCACATAGTTCAGAACAAGTGGCATAGCATTTTCTACCTTCGTTGCCCCTGCAGTTGAATAACGGACATGTCCGACACCAAGATTACCTTTCAACCCTTCTAAGGCTTCCTCATCAAACACTTCGTTTACAAGGCCAAGCCCCTTCTTCGAATGAACTTTGCGCTCTCCGTATGTGTCTGTCACTGCAATTCCACAGCTTTCCTGTCCTCTGTGCTGCAAAGCAAATAAACCATAATATACAGATGGTGCTACATCTCCTCCATCCATATCATATGCTCCGAATACACCACATTCTTCACCCATACCTGTTGTTATCTTCTCATAGTTGCTCATGAATGTAACTCCTTCTTCCTATCAGTCATCAGATGTTTTTAAGTATAATACAAGGCAGATGGAAATGCAATTGCCCCACCTGCCCTTAAGACTTACTCAGTCATTATTTTTATTTTGGTTTATTTATTAGTATTATTAATATTAAAACCCCATTTATTAGTTTTCGCTAAATTTTCCAAGGAATTCTTTCATTCTTTCGTTAGAAGAACCAAATACTTCCTCCGGCGTTCCTTCCACAGCAATATAACCGTTATCCATGAAAATTACATGATCTGAAACATTTTTTGCAAAATTCATTTCATGTGTAACGATCACCATTGTCATGTGCTCTGCAGCCAGATCTTTGATGACTTTCAGAATCTCGCCGGTAAGCTCCGGATCCAATGCTGAGGTCGGTTCATCAAAAAACAGAATATCCGGATTCATAGCAAGTGCACGGGCGATCGATACTCTCTGCTGCTGCCCACCCGAAAGCTGATACGGATAAGCGTTTTCCTTATCGGAAAGTCCCATCTTCACAAGCAGCTCTCTCGCCTCTTTGTACACTTCCTCTTTTTTTCTCTTTTGCACACGAAGCGGTGCATCTGTGATATTCTTCATAACCGAATAATGTGGAAACAAATTGAAATTCTGAAACACAAGTCCAAATGTTCCATCATAATTGATTTCTCCATCATCCGGTGTCTCAAGTCCTGTTGCGCAACGAAGAAGTGTAGATTTTCCAGAACCGGATGGCCCGATAATTCCAAGCACTTCTCCTTTATCTACTTTTAGAGAAATGTCTTTTAATACTTCCACTCCTCCAAAATTTTTCTTCACATTTTTTATTTCCAGAAGACTCATGACTTTTCCTCCTACCGATAATAATTCATTTTCTTCTCAATCCGTTCCATAATAAATGCAACCACAAGATTCAGTATGTAATAGAACAGAGCCGCAAATGCATATGGGAGCATGGATACCTGGCCGGAAGCAAGTGCTTTTGCCATCGTAAACATCTCTGTCACACCGATTGTAAATGCAAGAGATGTATCCTTTACAAGTGTAATAGTCTCATTTGTAATTGCCGGAAGGATTCGTTTGATGACCTGCGGAAGAATAATTCTTATGAACGTCTGAGCCTTTGTGTATCCAAGTATCTTGGCAGCTTCATACTGTCCTTGCGGCATAGACTCAATTCCCCCGCGATAAATTTCTGCAAAATATGCTGCATAGTTCAGTACAAATCCAATTGCCACAGCCATATTCTTCCAGGACTGAGAAATTTGTACACCCAAAATATAAAACGGTCCAAAATAGATCACCATAAGCTGAAGCATCAGTGGCGTTCCTCTCATCACTGATATATAAAGTTTAAAAATTGTACTGATAATCTTGTTCTTTGACATTCTGCCAAAAGAGATCAAAAGTCCTAACGGCAGAGAAAATATCAATGTCGCTGCAAATATCCACAGTGACGTAACCATTCCTTCTCCTAATTTTTGTAACATGACTGATGTTGCCATACCAAAATTCCTCCTCGCGAATCATTGTCATCGCTTTTCAAGAAAAACGGGCCACCCGTTTTCAGGACGACCCGGTCTTTCCAGTTAGTCTGTTTATTTATTTTCCAATTGTTGTGATATCTTCACCAAACCATTTTGTAGAAATCTTTGCAAGTGTTCCGTCTGCCGCCATCTCTTCCAGCGTCTTCTGAACCTGATCTTTTACAGCATCATTTCCTTTTGCAAATCCAACTCCGTACTGCTCAGAAGCAATTTCATAATCGAGAATCTTAAATTCTGCAGAACGTGATTCAATCTGATACTTTGCTACTACAATATCCATTGCGACAGCATCAACAGCTCCTGATTCCAGATTCATAAATCCTGTATTGTAATCCGGAATGATCTCTGTTGAAAATGTAGAGCTAAGTTCTGTATTATCTTTTAATGCTGCCTCTGCGGAAGAATCTGTCTGTACATCAACAGTCTTTCCTGCAAGATCCTTTTCGGAATTGATTCCAGAATCTGCTCTTACGACAAATACCTGCTGATTATCAAGATAAGGCTCTGACCATGTATATTCATCTTCTCTTCCATTCATGGTAAATCCGTTCCAGATACAGTCAATCTCTCCGGATTTCAAAAGTGCATCTTTAGAATCCCAGGCAATCGGTTCCGGATTGAATTCCCAGCCATTGCGGTCACATACTTCCTTGGCCAGCTCTAAATCAAATCCTGTATACTCACCGTCGTCTCCTACAAATCCCATCGGTGGAAAATCCTGATCGAATCCTACCGTAAATGTAGCTCCTTCTTTTTTTTCTTCAAATGTAGCTGCAGAATCTTTTGAATCTGCCGATTTACTACTGTCCTTTCCTCCACAGCCGGCAAGAACCGTAACAACTGCCAGTGAAAGTGCAACTAAAAGTGCAGCTCTCTTTTTCATCTTTATTATCCTCCTGAACTCAAAGCTTTTTTCGCAAATCCCGATTCGAATTTAACCTCGAGAAATACCTTTTTCTTTCGAATCTCCTATTGCTTTTCGATGCGGTGTAATCTTTTATCAATTTACCAATTGATTACTTTACCACGCTAAATCGCTTTGTTATAGTAACATATTCAGGACTTCTTGTCAATCCTGCGGTTCTCGCTTTTCCACGTAATCAGCTTCTCATCAGAAAAATCCAGATCATTTTCCTTCTTTGCTTCCTCCATCTCTGCTTTAATCTTTGCAGACATTGAAAGAAACATCGAATTCCCGGATAACATTTTTACATAATCTTTTTCCGGAAGTCCCCGATAGCAGCAATAAATATATGCTTTCAGCATATCTTCTTCCTCACAGATGCTGTAAGCCTCCTTAAACATCAGTGCTGCTTCTTTATAAAGAAACAGGTATCCATAAGCGCTACCGAGACAGCCGTATATTTTTCCATAGAATTTTTTATTCACAGACTCATCCCAGTCCTGACTTAAAATGGATTGATATACCAAAATCGCAGACTCATATTCTCCTGATTTCATTAAACTGTCCGCCTTATACTTCGCACGTTCTACATCTCTTTGGTTTTTCAGCTGTTCCAAAAGATTCTGAATCTTCACGATCTCTGATGGTGCATAAATCACAGATCCTTTCAATATTGTAAGTACGAACTCTTCTAATGTCGCATTCTGATCCAGATCACGGCGCAGATCCTCTGCCATTTTTGCAAGACCAAGTTCGTCTTCCAACCAGTCACACAGTCTCCGGTTCATAATTGTATAATCAATTAAATACAAATTATTACACAGATAATAACATAATTCTTCAATTGTATAAATTCGCATATGCACCCGGGAAATCTCGTACGGGCGCTTTGCACGTTTACTATGACATAGAATTAAACTGCCCATTGATTCCTCCTAACTGAATTGTCTTCTCCACCCGGAAATCTGTCGGGGTGAAGAATTCGCCAAATCCCACATCGCGAAATGTCAATTTACAGGTACGTTCATCTAAAAACATAGCCTCTACTTGAAGTCTTAAAGAATAATCTGTTCTCTTCGGAAGACCTTCCAGCGATACTTTCTCCACCTGTACTTCTTCGTCTACCAGACTTTCCACTAAAATTTCAATATCAGAAGCGTCCTCCAGAAGCACTTCCCACTGTCCATCTGCTTCATACCAATGCGTTCCCCATGTCACAAGCGGATACCACCCCTCCTGACCATCCACACGCATACGCAGACAAATCCTCTCTGTCAGTTTTGTCTCATCTAAATAAATCGGTCCGTCATCATTTGGCTCACATTTCCGGATAGATTTATAACAGGCTCCCTTGCTGTAAAGATTATTTCCCATAAAGGCACGTCTGCCGTTACAAAGCACCCGGAGAGAATTCGGGTACCAATTCTTCTCAAATCCTTCTCCTGTTAAATATACCGAAGAAATAACCTTTTTTTCAAACACATTTTCAATCATAGACTTGAAACTTTCGTCCGGGCTCTTTTCCTTATTCATAATCGGATAAAGCGCTTCCAGTTCCTTTCTCTGGGCATTTGCCACTTCATCGACTGTCACAAATGAATTCATGCCGTGGCTTGCATCCACTCGGAGCCTTCGAAGCATATATGCCTTGATCCGATCTTCATCACAATAGAACAGTGCAGATTCATACTGCCATAATTCTTTTGGCTGAAAAATCATATACTGGCAAAAGCTTTCTTTATAATCCTGAACATTGATGATTTCCTTGTCTACGCCAATATGTTGACCGATCCCTTTGAGCATCTTCGCCATATCCACGTCCGTCTCCGGAGTTGTAAATGTCAGATACTGAATATTTTCAAAATCCTGAAGTGTCAGACTGATGTATTTTGCAAGGAGCCACACTGCATCATAAGTCTTGCCGGCAAGGCTTACTTTCTCGCGGCGCTTTGCCTTTCCATAAAGGTCCGTCTCCGTGCAGTCTTCTCCTACGACCGCCAGTCTTTTTGCCTCTTTTCCAAATACCCAGCGGTCTTTAAAATATCCCAATACAAGAGGAATCAGGTAATTATTGGACGAAGCCATCATTGTATCCGGCTCTTCCATAGAGTCGTCATAATAGCTGATCTGGCAGCCCTTCTCATTGATGTCATAGCCAATCACACAACCTCTTTTCATTACCATTCCTCCTTTCTCTTTTTGTTGTATTTATTCATAAAGTTTGAACATTTTTTTTGCAAGTATATCCTCTTCTTCATACTCCATCATAGCCTTGTTACGGTTTGCCGGTGTCATCTGAACCATGGCGTTGATTCTTCCGAAACGCCCAGCTAAAATTGCATGATCATTTCTGATAATCTGCTTTTCTGTATTTGTGCTCTCTTTTCCATCAGACTCCTGGATATAATAATCCAGTTCCTCATCTGCATAGAGTACAAACTGCTTCACATACAGATTCTCAAATACTGGAACAAGCATCTCTGAATGATAACCAAGTGTTTTCTTACCAGAACCCTTGATTTTATAGAACAATTTTACTTTACTTCCTTCTTTTGCCTGATAAGAAACTATAGTCTTATCATAAAGCTGCACTTCACGAAGCCATTCTTCCTTGTATTTCATGTACGCTGGAAAAATAATCTGTTTTTCACACATTTCCCGTAAGAGCTGATGCAGGACGGCTTCTATGTCTGCCGGATAATCACTGCCCGCATAATAACATAAAAGTGCCACTTTGCAGACATCCGGAAGTTCTTCTTTCTGGTCACATTCTCTGGCAATAATCCGAAATACACATGTTTCAAGTTCTCTTCCATAGAGAATATACTCTCTGGAAACAAATGCAAGATATGCCTGTTTCAGCCGGAAATATGCTGTGTCAGACAGATAATAATCTTCGAAAATTTTCTCTTCATCAAAAATATTTTCCGAGAACAGCATCTGCGTAATAATACGCTCTGCTACTTTATAGGACGGAATCTCATATTCCCGCATAACTTCCCAAAGACGTTTCATATCTCTTGTTGCACCACAGAAATATTCACCCAGATATGTCAGCGTTGCCTTATCATATTGCTGTTTCTTGAACATTTCAAATGTCAGATAAAGGAGAAATGCATCTTCTCCCGGATCTTCCTCGCGGATTTTTTCGCTGCAAAGACGAAAGACCTTTCTCTCATCTGCACCGGTCAGTCCACTTTCCCGTAACGTATCAAAAGTCACTTCCACGACCTCGCCAGTCTTCTTCCACATACCGGCCTCGTCCTCATATTTCTTACACATTTCCATGAATCTCGGTTCGTAAAATAACCGTTTTGTCTCGTAAGCAATAGAATCTGTGTAATATCTGCCATCCATGGACTCCCACACAATTCGGGATTCTTTATCGTAGAGCTGAATGATTGCACCGGTCTCTTCGTCATACGGGATACGTTGCCTGACGGCACCATCTTTTTCAATGACAAGAACGCAGCGCATATGTGGCACTTTCGTGGAAACCTCATAAGAATAGCAAATATCTCTCATAGCTTTCATTCGTTTCTCGTCCATTTCCTCTGGCAGGCAGAAACGTTTATAAAGAATCTTCAATGCCTCTGTAATATGGCGTTTCATGAGCTGCTCCCATGTAAATGTCACAATCTGCTCACGGTAATTTAAGAACATTGCCTGATCATCACTGTAAGTCAGAAGATTTGCATATAAAAATGCTTCTTTCCGATAATCCAGTGTATTACCATGCATAAAATACAAATAAATTTTCCGTGGAAGCGGTCCGCGCATACGAGTCTCGTCCATGGCAATCATATAATACTCATAAAGTCTGGCAATCCGAAAATCTTCCTCCACTGCTTTCTGATACCATGGAAAATATTCCGATGATGTCTTATTTCCTTTGATCAGAAGAGTGCAGATTGTATTCAGAATCATCGGCTCTTCGTACATATTATAGAGGCGCTTTAAAATCCGATAAACCCGCTCATTAAATGACTTCTGCTGGCTGGCAAAATTCGCTACATAAAGGGCCAGTTCCTTCGTCATAAGACGGTATTTTGATGCAAATGTCAGTACCAGAAGTTCAAATTCTCCAAGTTTTCGAAGAAGAATCGGCTTCTCCTTGTAGCACAGATATGCCTCCAGATAAAATAACACGTCCTCTGTCCCATACTCATACTGCTGTTCCAGAACTTCCAGCTTCTTATATGGATTCTTGTACTTTGGATCCATCTGGATGATCATATAGAGCAGAAGCCATGAATCCTGATGCCGGATATACGTCTTCTCCAATTCATCCAGCACACGGTCTGTATGCGCTTTATTATCCCGGATCTGAGCTGTCAGAAAGAGATAATAACAATTCGTGATCGGGTCTTTACCAATGGCAAAACGATTATAATTGTAATTTTCAAGAATCCATTTTGCGTCTTCGATACGGTCACCCAGCATGTAAATATGTGCCTGCACAAGTTGATATAATTCGCTCTGCGTCTCAATTCTTCGAACCGCAGTCATTTTTTCCACTGCGCTGTCCACCCATGTCTTCAAGTCAATCCGTCCGGCCACAAATCCGATATATTCTTTCAATATCTGAGCAATCAAAAGCTCCGGCACATGGTGATTCTCATCATATTCCTGATTCTGCAGCACTTCTACTTCATAGCTTAACGTCTCATATGGAGTCTGGAAACGGATTACGCCGTAATTACGCCCTACATGAAGGAATTCCGGGCGTACAAAATATTCAACTTCATAGTTGTTACCTACAAAGTCTTCTGTAGAAATCTCCTGTCTGGACACTTTTAAGAAACGCCCTTCCGTCTCAATGTGGATTGGCACATAACCCCATGTATTTTTCATCAGAGTCACAACACCTTTTGTAGACTCCAAAATATCCTCAAAGAGCATTCCTTCTCCAGGAAGTGTCAGGAAAATACATTCCTTCTGCTTAATTCCTACAAGAAATTCTTCCATTGCCTGCTCTTCCAGTGACCATTTGCGCATATTATCATAGAGATAAAAGATACGTTCATTCTCATATTTTAAAATGGCATAAAAATCTCTGGAGCGGAATAGTCTTGCCGCCTCGGAATAATCTTTTACTGCCAGCTTTCTGAAATCATCTGTACTCTGCACCTTGCCATAGGTGGTCATCACGTAAGGTTTCTCTATGATTGCTGTAAATGACAGTTCATATTCTCCACCGGTACATACAACTGTGAATTTACCTTCTTCTACGTGTCCTGGTTTTAAACCACGCCCGTCATATGTGAATTCCACTCTTGCCGGATTTCCTTCAAATCCGGAATCCTTGAGCTTAACACGAAAAGAAGACGGGTAAACTAAGCCCCGTATCACATGTTCATTCTCACTTTTAATTATGAAACTCCCCCGGTATACTTCCCCTTCACCGATTATCAGAACCAGATTCGTTTCTTCAAATATAACTTCTGGACGACCGGTCCGGAAGTTCCCTTTCGAAAATTTCTGGATTTTGTTTTTCAAGTCCTACACCTGCTTCTTTCGTTGCATTTTTCTGAAAACATACTATAATGAATTATAGCATTGTTTTGTCCTGAATGGCAATACCATGAAAGGAGTATTTAGAGTATTTATGGATAAAAAGAATCAAAGACCTGAATTTCACGGCAGTGATCTGGAAAAAATCGCTGCATATTACCACATTCCGGCATCCGAAATTCCTGGCATCATTAAATTCGGTGCCAACGTGAACCCTCTCGGACTGTCCGAATCTGTAAAAAATGATCTGGCAGGACATCTGGATATTATTTCCTCCTACCCGGATCGGAACTACACTTCACTTAAGAAAACTATCGGAGAATACTGTCACATTTCCCCTGAACATATTGTTGTAGGAAATGGATCAACAGAGTTAATTTCTCTGCTCATTAGTCAGCGGCAGGCAAAAAAAGCTCTTGTTGTAGGGCCAACTTATTCCGAATATGAACGCGAGCTTGCCCTCACTGGAGGCACAATCACCGAATATAACCTGAAAGAAGATTTAAATTTCCAGTTAGATTTGGAAGACTTCTTCGCGTCTATGGCAGAGGATGTTGACCTGCTGATTCTGTGCAATCCGAACAACCCGACATCATCCGCAATTAAGAATCGTGATATGAAACATATTTTAACCTTCTGTAACGAACGTAATATCTTCGTCATGATAGACGAAACTTATGTAGAATTTGCTCCGGACGTAGCCGAAATTACTGCCATTCCACTGACTGATGAATTCGATAATGTAATGGTGATCCGCGGTGTATCCAAATTCTACGCAGCACCGGGACTGCGCTTCGGCTACGGTATCACAAGCAATCATGAATTTTTAGAAGCACTGCTTATTCACCAGAACCCGTGGAGCTTAAACAGCGTCGCAGCCTATGCCGGTGAGCGCATGTTCAAAGACAACACCTACCAACAAACAACAAGACAGCTTATCTGCTCCGAACGCGACCGCATGTACATGGCTATACAAAACATGCCGGCTTTCAAAGCATACAAGCCTTATGCCAACTTCATACTTGTACGCATCTTAAAAGAAAGCTTAACTTCATTTGATATCTTTGAAGCAGCCATAAAAGAAAGAATGATGATCCGTGACTGCTCATCATTCAAAAGTTTAGATGGCGAATATATCCGGTTCTGCATAATGAATCCAGAAGATAATACACATCTATTAAAATTGTTGGAACAATTCTAATACAATTCAATTGGGGACGGGGTTTTTTTGAAAAAACCCCGTCCCCAATTGAACTTTAACCTGTCCCTTTTTGAATTGTTTCTTTTTCTAAACTATTTTACTATTCTATAATATTCTCGTTCTGTCACCATAAATACAATACAATAAATCACTGCAAAGACTATAATTGTTGCTATTGTGCATTCAATAAATAATGTGATGTTTGTCATGGAAAACATTGCCAGTAGTTTTGTAATGACTTTGAAGGCTGCTGCCACATGAATGATTGCCATAATAAGCGGCAGGAAGAAGATCATTAGCACCTGGCTTCGAATGGATTTTTTTACTTCTTGTTTATCCATACCGACTTGCTGCATAATCTTGTAACGGCCTTTGTCGTCGTAACCTTCGGAAATCTGTTTGTAGTAAATAATGAGTACTGTTACCATGAGGAACATGAAGCCGAGATACATGCCCATGAAGAAGAGGCTGCCATACAATTCGTAAAAGGAGTCTTTGTTAATTTGTCTTCCGCTACAGGAGCAGAAAGTTTCTGGAACTTGCTCACTCAGTGCTGTTCTGATCTGTTGTTCTACGTTCTTTTTTAATTCGCTGGAACCTTTCATATCGAAAGCCTCATAATAAGTCATTGCCATCAGGCTTGCTTTTGTTTCATCATTCTGTGTACTTTTTTCATAAGTCTGTTTTAAAATATTCAGAATCTGTTCTTCGTCTTTCATAATCATGTAAGTAATTGGAATATCTTTATCGTTATTTTTCTCGTCTAATTGAGATTTGTCCAATTCTTTTTTTATATTAAATTTTGTATCATCTAAATAAATTTCATTCTGTCCGTAACTTTTTGTCTGAGTAGAAAAAAGAAGTACTTCTCCATCATTTAATGTCTCATTTTTTTCTTCCAGACGGTTATAGTCTGCAAGTGGAATCAGCACAACTGAACTGGACGTTTTGTCTGAATAATATTTATCAGGATCCAGAATCATCTTATTTCCATCCAGATAACCGGTCAGTTCTCCCAAATGATAAATACGTTCATTTTCCGCCTTCGTATTATTTTTTCTTATAATTTCCTCAATGATTGTATGCACTTTTTCTTCTGTCTGTGCATTTGTTCTGTAAATGCTCACCTCGCACTCTCGTGGATATCTGACGCTGATAATGTCATTCATACCCACATAAAGGCAAACGGTAGTGGATACCATAATCAGTACCATCGTACTTAAGATGCAAATGTTTGCGAGCCCCACTGCGTTTTGTTTCATGCGGTAAACCATGCCGGATACTGCCGTAAAATGTTTTGCCTGGTAATAATATTTTTGTTTTTCTTTAACATTTTCAGGACTGCGATACTTCCTGCAATAAACAGACCATAAGTTCCGAGCACAACACAGACAACTGCGAAGAAAAATTTTGTCATCGCATCCAGTGGATTTCCGGTCGTTTGTGCAATGTAATATCCGGTTCCAAGCAAAATCGCTCCCACGATCGCCAGAAGCCACTTTGTCTTTGGCTCACGCTCTCCTTGATTGCTCCCATGCAGAAGCTCTACCGGACTGACTATGCGGATCTGAAGCAAATTATAAAGAAGAATCAGTACGAAAATTGCCATAAAAAATACAAAGGTCTTCTCCAGCACCGGAATCTCTACCGTAACTTTCACGCTGATATCATAATGTAAAAGTTTTCCAAGTACAAGATACATCAGCTTTCCAAATACAATACCTAAGAGTATACCACCGAAAATACTGATAAATGCAGTAATCACCGCCTCAATCGCAAGCATTTTTGCAATATGTCCTTTTCCCATACCAAGAATATTGTAAATCCCGATTTCCCGCTTTCTTCGCTTAATCAGGAAACTGTTCGTATAGAATAGAAAAATTACAGAAAAGATCATCAGCAGTCCATTCATATAGCCCATAATCATTTTCACATTTTTACTTAGCCCGTTATTTCCCTGTGCCATACCACCAACAATGTAGTACATCATAACAGAAAGTACTGCCATTAAAATGTATGGAACATACGTCTTACGATTGTTTTTCAGATTGGTGATTGCAAGTTTTCCATAGATTTTGCTACTCAACGCGCTCACCTCCTGCTTCGAGAACAGTCAGTGTGTCGGAAATTTTCTGATACATCTGTTCATCAGTCAGATTGCCACGGTACAACTGATGGAATACCTCCCCATCTTTAATGAACATCACGCGATTTGCACTACTGGCAGCTTTCACACTGTGAGTGACCATGAGAATTGTCTGTCCATCATGGTTCACAGAAGAAAACAAGCGAAGAAGTTCCTGCGCTGCCTTGGAATCCAGTGCTCCGGTCGGCTCATCTGCCAGAACGATCTGCGGCTTGATAATCAGCGCTCTTGCCACTGCCACACGTTGCTTCTGTCCACCAGACACTTCGTACGGGTATTTTTCCAGAATTTTTTCAATACCAAGATGCCTCGCGATCGGCGCAAGGCGCTGTTCCATTTCTTCATATCTTCTTCCGGACAGAACCAGTGGCAGAAAAATGTTATCTTTCAGTGTAAATGTATCTAACAAATGAAAATCCTGAAATACAAATCCAAGATTCTGACGACGAAATGCAGACATTTCCTTTTCCTTAATCGTACTTAAATCTCTTCCCTTTAAAATGACCTTTCCGCTTGTCGGGCAGTCAAGCTGTGCCAGAATATTTAACAGGGTACTTTTACCAGAACCAGACTCTCCCATGATTGCCACATATTCTCCCGGCTCTACTGAAAAATTCACATCACGAAGTGCCTCTACTTTATTGCCCCCGAAACGAGTCGTATATATTTTCTTTACATTTTTCACTTCCAATAACGCCATATCAATTTCTCCTTCTTTTTTCATTGTATAAAAACTGCTTTCAAAATCCTGCGGACATGTCTTTCACACGATTTTTTTTAACTTCTTTACACAATCAATTATAAAAAAAGAAGAAATGCATTTCCATTGATTTTGGTTACATTTCCCCTTGCTAATCTTACAATCTTGTCACAATTTACTCTACAGGCAATTTTTCTTTCATCAAATGCAGTAATACCCGAGTTCCTTTCCCCAGCTTAGATTCTACTCGGATCTGGCAACGAAGCTTCTCTATAATCTGCTTACATAAGTAAAGACCGATGCCCGTAGATTTCTTATCACTTCTTCCATTATACCCGGTGAATCCCTTTTCGAAAATACGCGGCAAGTCTTCTGAGCATATACCGATGCCTGTGTCCTCAATTACAAGCCAATCATCTTCCATATAAATAGAAATGCTTCCTTCGACTGTGTATTTCAATGCATTGGACAAAATCTGCTCCAGTACAAAAACGAGCCATTTTTCATCTGTCGTAACGGTTACCCGAAGTGCTTCATAATGTAATGCCAATTTCTGCATGGCAAACATACGGGAATACTTCTTAAGTGCCTGCTTTATCAGATTGTCCAAAGCATATTCCTTCAGCATAAGATCTCCCGACATGTCCTCCATACGCACATACGTCAGAACCATTTCCACATACTGTTCTGTCTTAAAAAGTTCTGTCTGCATATCCTGCAAAAGCTCATAAGTTCTGGCATCTTCCGTGTCGCTGGCTGCCTGCGCAAGCACTTTCATGGCAGCAATCGGTGTCTTGATCTGATGCGCCCACATACTATAATAATCTTTCATTTCCTGGCGCCCAATCCGCTCCGCTGATTGCAGTTCAGACATTTTCTTATACATATTTTGAATAATTGCCTGATACTCTAACTCGATATATGACCTTGTCGCCGGAAGATTTTCCATCACCTCTTCCAAACGCTGCTTTGCCTCAATGACTGCCACACCCTTCTTATAATATTGGTTAAATTTGAAAATTCCATATCCAAGCAGCCAGATTGCGGAAAGAAAAAATGCATAGTTCACCGCATCAACTGGCAAGTTGCTCAGGCTGAAAATGACATAAAACACACCAATGAATCCAATATACAGGCAGATATCGCCTCTTTTTTCTTTCAAAAAACTCCCCAGCAGCTTTATCATTCCACAATATACCCAATTCCTTTCTTCGTCTGAATCCAATTTTCTGCTCCGATTTCTTCCAATTTCTTTCTAAGCCTCGCCACATTCACTGTCAATGTATTATCGTCAATGAACTCATCACTCTCCCACAACCTCGTAATCAGATTTTCCCTTGAAACAATCCGTCCTGAATTCTCCATCAGAAGCTTCAGAATCCGGAATTCATTTTTCGTAAGCTCCACCGACTGACTCCCACAGGTCACTGTCGCATCATTAACATTTAGCATCACTCCTGCATGCTCAAGTACGTCCATCGTCCCACGGAATGCATAAGCTCGCCGAAGCACCGCCTGCACCTTCGCCATCACTACACTAAGGTCAAATGGTTTCTCCACAAATTCATCTCCGCCCATATTCATGGCCATAACAATATTCATATTATCATTTGCCGATGATAAGAAGATAATCGGTACTTTTGAAATCTTGCGGATCTCCTGGCACCAGTGGAACCCATTAAACAATGGCAATACAATATCCAGGAGCACAAGCTGCGGCTCATACTCCCGGAAATCTTCCATCACATTCTTAAAATTCGTCACACAATGCACCTCATAATCCCATGTTCTTAAATGCTCCGCCAGCACATTTGCAATCGTCCGGTCGTCTTCTATAATTAAGATTCTATACATACATCCTCCTAAGTCACCCGTTTGGCAATAGTGTAACTGATTTTTTTCGATTTGTGTATAGTTTAAATGAAATCTTACAAAAATTTAAGGTTCCATTTTGTGTTCTGTCTGCATTACCTGTCATGCGTGATTTTTCTACATGCAATATTAAAATGATCTGGTTGTAATTATCTTCCTCGTCGGCAATAGCTGACAATCGTAAGTCCCACAAATACCGGTACTGCCACAGCCGCTGCTACCAGAAGAATGTATGGAAGCCAAATGTAATGTCCGGCTACGAGCGCAAAGTTTCGTGCCATCAATTCGCTTTGCAGACCATTAATCAGTCCGAAGCCTCCGGTCGGCAAAATACATCGCATGATATTTAAAACATTGTTATTTCCCGCCATGTTGAGTATCATCGGAAGAATGGCAATTCCAAAGGCACTGATCAGTGCCGTCTGTACATTTTTACATTTTGAAGACAAAAATAGCACAAAACTTACAGTTGCCAGTGTGAACAACACTCCACCTGCAATCTGAAGTTTTAACATGCTTCCAATTGTCAGTGCCGGGAGGTAAAAGACATATCCCATCTGAATGGAAGTTCCAAAACCGCTGCCGCCGTAAAGAATATAAAGTACTGCCACAAAGGTCAATGAACTTGCCACAAATGTAGCCACAGCCAAGGTAAATGTGACTAGAATCTTCGTAACTGCGATCCGAACACGCCCGTTTTTCGTACAGCGGATCACATCGTCTGCGCCAGTCTGATATTCTGCCGCATACACCGGTGATGCGATGACAATAAACGCAAACATCACCAGAAACAGATATATAGTGTAGTAATCTACGGTTTCCAAAGTCATTCCAGACTCATAGGTAAATGGTGTTTTCACAGAACCGCTGATTTTCTGCATTTCCTTTACAAGCTCCGGATTCTGGCTTAATCCCTGAATCTCTTCCCTGTATTTTTCGTAAATTGTCGCCGCATCCTCCTCTTTCACATCAAAGGTTTCCATATTATACAGGTTCTTTCCGTCCGGTACCAGCACCTGCTCGATGACATTCAGGACTGGCATGATCGGATAGATTTTCTCGGCATAGACATCTGCCGAGACTTCTTCCATGAAACTGCTTCCGTACTCTTGATACATTTCATTTAAAACACGAATTGCCTGCCGGATTTTCTCCTCCGTCACCTCTCCCTCCATATCTTTCCGCGTTTCTTTTGAAATTTTCACCGCCTGCACGCCGGTTACAGCCTGTACATTTCCAGCGTCGGTCTTGTAAGCTCTTATAAATGTGACCGGCACATAAGCCATCACTGCCGCCAGCACAACCATCGCTATCATCAAAATCCACACACTTTTCGTACGGATCAAACGTTTCATTTCCAGATAGTATAATCTCATTTATCTCTCCTCCTCATGATCCGGGAACAGCCACAGATACAGATCTTCCAGTCTCGGTTCCACCTGTTTCGAGCCTGACACCGCCTCGTGTTCAGCCAGATAGCGGACCACCACTTTTCCGTCCTCCCGGTTGTGCATATTTACAATCTGAAGCTTTGCCTCATACCGGGCAGCCTCTTCTTGTCGCACTGCTGCCTGCCAGACTTTGCCGTCCACATGCATGACCAGATCTTCTGTTCCTCCCACCGCGATTACTTTTCCATCTTTCATCACTGCATTTTTCGTGGAAATGTATTCGATGTCCGACACGATATGGGTCGAGATCAGTACGATCCGGTCTCTTGCAAATTCAGACAGGAGATTGCGGAACCTTACACGCTCTCCCGGATCCAGTCCACTGGTCGGCTCGTCTAAGATCAGTACTTCCGGATCATTTAACAGGGCCTGGGCAATTCCCACTCTCCGTTTCATTCCGCCGGACAATTTACTGATTTTCTTTCTTTTTACATCTTCCAGTGTCAGCCTCGATAATAATTCTTTAATCTTACGGTCTGCCTCTCCTTTCGGAAGTCCTTTTAAAGTGGCCATATATTCCAGATAATCCTGCACCGAAAATCCTGGATAGAATCCAAATTCCTGTGGCAGATACCCGAAAATGTCCCGGTAAGCTTTCCCCATGGTGTGAATCTCCACGCCGTCATAGCGTATTTCTCCTTCCGTTGTGCCTGTGATGCCAGCGATCATTCTCATAAGTGTCGTCTTCCCGGCACCATTTGCTCCCAAAAGCCCCCAAACACCCGGCGTCAACAAAAGATTCACCCCGTTTACCGCACATTTATCCTTATATTGCTTTTTTACATTACAGATTTCAAGCTGCATAACTAACTCCTTTCATCAATTCTCTTCCCTGAAGAATCATTCCAAGAAAAGCTACTGTGAGAATCACGCCCCAGATTATCCAATGTCCACCAAATCCCGGCACACATCTTGCTCCTACTGCCAGCACACCGATACAGATCAGGCATACACTTTCCCCGCCAAGGAAAAGTTCCCGGCCTTCTGCCACGCCGCATTGCTTTATCATGTTTCGAAGAACTACCATACACCCGTTGCAGGATACAAAAAGCGGGACGAGAAAATAAAGTGCAACTGCCCCGGCTGATACGTTCTTATATCCTGCCGCGAACGCCATGCACAGGCCAAAGATTCCTACGATTCCAATAGTGCCATAAATCAGGCACGCACCGAGCATTCCAGAACAGGAAAATCTGGTGGCACATTCCATTTCATACATCTGATACCGGAAAGACCTCTCCAGAAACGGAATTAAAATCATGACCTGCGCCACTGCAATCATTCCAAAGAAAAACGGAAGATTCCGACCGATAAGTCTGGCAATCTCCGCCATATCTGAGGCCCGGCTTCCGAAAAACAGTATCCAGAATACAGCCACAAAGATTCCCTGTGCAAGCCAGATTTTCCAGCCTGTATAAGAAATCTGACGCACCAGAAAATTTCCAAAACCAATACTCTCTTTCTTCCCATTAAATGCCGCCAGATTCATGATTCTCTGAATCCGCATTTCTTTCTCTTCCTGGTCAAAATCCAGTCCCGGCTTCAACTTTAAAATATCAGAAACAGACTGTTCAGTTTCAAGCCATTTTTTCTGCCCCATGCTCGTTCCTCCTCACATTTTAAGATTCCAAGCGCTCTTCGAAGCTTCGACTGCACGGTGCGCATCGGTATATTTAACACCTTTGCAATCTCCCGCATCGTAAGCTCCTGCGCATATTTCAAATAGACAATCTCCCGAAGCTCCTCTGGCAGAGCCCGGACCCGCTCCAGAAACCGGATATCGTCCTCCGACCTGGCATACCCCGTTTCCAGATAGACGGTATCCTCCGGGATTTCCTCCTCCCGACACTTCCGCCACTGATCCGTACACACATTGGACGCCACTTTATACAGAAATGCACGGAACTTTCCCCGGTCACGGTAATTCGGAAAATACCGTATCACCTTCAGAAATGTCTCCTGTACTGCGTCCTGTGCCAGATTCCTGTCTGGTGCATGATAGATACAGTATCGGTAAATGTCTTCGTAATACATGCCAATCAGCTCTTCCCAGTATTCATTTTCTCCTCTGAGAATCTTCCTCAGTAATTCATTTTCACGCGTCAAAATAATTTCTCCTTCAGGGATTCCCTGTTACAGATGCCTCTTCACATTTTCGGCATCTGTATATATAACGTGGTTCATATACAAAATGATTAAATATTTATATTTTTTCATATAAGATAATCTTAGACCATAAAGTATGAAACTTGAAAATTAAATCCTATATATAAGAAAATGCCAGGTGTTCTATTCTCAAATCACCTGACATTTTTATCATTCTAGGAAATCTGCGGACTCTGCTTCCATTCTTTTCCTGCAAACCTTCTTATAATCTGTCCACCGTATACAAACAGCTATATCTCTTCTTTTCTACTCTGTAAAGAATTTTGCTTTCACTTCTTCTACCGGCATTTCCTGCCCTGTAAATAAATGAAATGCCTCTGCCCCCTGCCACAGGAGCATGCCTTTTCCACCAACTACGCATTTCACACCAGCTTCTTTTGCCTCCCTCATCATACGTGTTTCTTTTGGATTGTAAATAATCTCGGCAACGACCAGATCTTCTCTGTATACAGAAGTGTCCTGAATCATCGTTCCTTCCTCATTCGGTTTCATACCTACATTCGTTGCATTTACAAGAATATCACTCTCGCCAATGCTATCATATAATGCTTTTTCGTCGGCCAGATCACAGATCTGAATCTTACACTTTGGTGCAAATTCTAATATTTTCTCTGCAATCTTCTCAAGCTTTTCGAAGTTTGCTCCCTTTCGGTTAAACACATGAATCTCGGAAGCCCCGTCCAGTGCAAGCTGTACAAAAATTGCGGTTCCGGCTCCACCACCGCCCATAAGTGTAATTGTCTTATCTTTTACAGAGACGCCGTGTTCTGCAAGATTTTTCACAAATCCGACTCCGTCTGTATTGTGCCCAATTAGTTTTCCATTTTCATTCACTACCGTATTGGAAGCGCCCATAATCTGCGCTGCCGGAGCCAACTCATCGACCTGTCTTGCAACTTCCATCTTACATGGCATCGTCACATTAAAACCGCGGATCTTAAGAAGTCTCGCCGCATCCAGAAATTCTCCTACCTGATCTTCTTTTATCTCAAATGCCATGTAGGCATAATCAAGTCCCAATTTTTCAAAGCTGTAATTGTGCATTGCCGGAGAACCGGAATGTCCAACCGGAGAACCAATCAATGCTAATAATGTCGTTGTTCCGCTAATTCTTTTTTCCATGTCATGTACCTCTTCCAGTCATTATATAATATTATCAATTATGTTCTAAAACAACTGATTTTCTGATTCCAATTATAACACACCGCTAAACTGACCGCACTCTTTAATTATCTTACATTTCCAGAGATTGTTTTCACTTTCAAGAATGCCTCGGCATTCTTGCTGCGAGGTGCGCGCCATGCAATTGCATGACATACTTCTACTGCGCACCTCTGCAAGTCTACACTTCGTTTCGGTCGGCGCAAAACCATTGTCCACCGGACAATGTGCGCCCTGCTGGAGGCTATATCAGCTGGGGGATTGACTCCACCACTGATACCAGCTTGTTTCTCACCACCTATAGTGGAAGTCATCTTCCAGCTGATATAAAAAGACAGCCACGACACATTTTGTGCGCCATGGCTGCCTTTTTCAATACCACCCTCATCTCATGATATTTTCTACTTTCAAGAATGCCTATACTGCCTGAATCTTTGCAATGTCCACCAGTGTCAGTTTCTGAATATCTGTATTCTCCAGACTGGTGATCAGTGCTTTTGCTGTATCGATAGCTGTCAGGACATTGACACCCGTCTCAATTGCACTTCTTCGAATTACGAAACCGTCTTTGGAGTGTTCTGCTCCCTGTGGCGGAGTATCAATAACAAGATCTATCTTATGTCCAAGGATCAGATCCATGAGGTTCGGTGTGCTCTGTTCAATCTTGTTGACTGCAATTGCTTTCACACCTGCTTCTGTAAGTGCTTCTGCTGTTCCTTTTGTCGCAAAAATCTTGTATCCGATCTTTTCAAAACGTTTACCGATTTCTACAGCCTCATCCTTATCCTCATCACGGACAGTCATAATCATATTGCTAAATTTCGGAAGTTTGATTCCTGCACCTAAGAATGCTTTATATAGCGCCTCATCAAATGTCTTGGCAATTCCAAGGCACTCTCCTGTAGACTTCATTTCTGGTCCAAGGCTGATATCTGCATCACGAATCTTCTCGAAAGAGAATACCGGCATTTTAACTGCATAGTAATCTGCCTCCGGCTGAAGTCCCGGTGTATATCCAAGTTCTTTGATCTTGTGACCGATAATCACTTTTGTTGCCAGTGGAACAATTGGAATTCCAGTTACTTTACTAATGTATGGTACCGTACGGCTGGATCTTGGGTTTACCTCGATAACATAAACCTCTTCACCACACACAATGAACTGAATATTAATCAGTCCGATGACATGCAGGGATTTTGCAAGTCGTCTTGTATATTCTTCAATAGTACGTTTTGTCTTATCAGAAATACTCTTTGCAGGATATACAGAGATACTATCTCCGGAATGGATACCCGCACGCTCAATATGCTCCATGATACCTGGAATCAGGATATCTTCTCCGTCACATACGGCATCGACCTCAATCTCTTTTCCCTGTAAATATTTGTCTACCAGAATCGGGTGATCCTGCGCAATCTGATTGATGATTCCGATAAATTCCTCGATATCATTATCGTTAATAGCAATCTGCATACCTTGTCCGCCAAGCACATAGGACGGTCTTACCAGTACCGGATAGCCGAGTCTGTTCGCAACAGTCTTTGCTTCCTCAGCTGTAAATACAGTTCCACCAGTCGGTCTTGGAATCTGGCATTTTTCCAGAATTTCATCAAATAATTCGCGATCTTCGGCTGCATCTACATCTTCTGCCTTTGTACCAAGAATCGGCACTCCCATTTTCATCAATGCTTCTGTCAATTTAATTGCTGTCTGACCACCGAACTGAACAACTGCTCCGTCCGGCTTCTCCAGGTCTACAATGCTCTCTACATCTTCCGGTGTCAGCGGCTCGAAATAAAGCTTATCGGCAATATCGAAGTCCGTGCTGACTGTCTCCGGGTTATTATTGATGATAATTGTCTCGTATCCCTCTTTTGCAAATGCCCATGTGCAGTGTACGGAACAGAAATCGAACTCGATTCCCTGTCCGATACGGATTGGACCAGAACCAAGGACAAGAACCTTTTTCTTACCGGAAGTCTCTTCTACTTCATTTTCACTTCCAAATACAGAGTAATAATACGGTGTTTCTGCCGCAAACTCAGCGGCACAGGTATCTACCATTTTGTAAGATGCGGTAATACCGTATACCATTCTAAGATCATGCACCTGTCTTTCTGTAAGACCTGTCAGTCTTGCGATAACCTCGTCCGGGAACTCCAGGCGTTTTGCTTCTTTTAATAATTCCTTTCCAATTCCACCACGTCCGGACGCTACTCTTGGCGCGCATGCACGCAGAGACTGCTCCATCTCTACCAGGTTTGCAATCTTATCGATAAACCAAATATCAATCTTTGTAATCTTATGTATTTCTGTATAAGGAATTCCTCTTCTAACTGCCTCTGCAATCTTCCAGATTCTCTGATCGTCTACTACGTCCAATGCGTTCATCAGTTCTTCTCTGGAAAGATGACTGAAATCATAGGACATAAGACTGTCCACATGCTGTTCCAGAGATCGGATTGCTTTCATAAGCGCTCCCTCAAAATTATCACAAATACTCATGACCTCTCCGGTCGCCTTCATCTGTGTAGTCAGCGTACGTTTTGCACTGATAAATTTATCAAATGGAAGTCTCGGAATCTTAACAACACAATAATCAAGCATCGGTTCAAAACTTGCATATGTCTTCTTTGTAACTGCATTTTTAATCTCGTCAAGTGTATATCCAAGCGCAATCTTTGCTGCTACCTTTGCGATTGGATAACCCGTAGCTTTCGATGCAAGCGCAGAAGAACGGCTGACACGTGGATTCACTTCAATAACACAATATTCAAATGATTCCGGATTCAGGGCATACTGTACGTTGCAGCCTCCTGTAATATTAAGCTCACTAATGATATTGAGGGCTGATGTACGGAGCATCTGATATTCTTTATCGCCCAGCGTCTGAGACGGTGCTACAACAATACTGTCTCCGGTATGTACACCAACCGGATCAATATTTTCCATATTACAAACCGTGATACAATTTCCTGCTGCATCACGCATTACCTCATATTCAATCTCTTTCCATCCTGCGATACAACGTTCAACAAGTACCTGACCCACACGGGAAAGACGAAGTCCATTTTCAAGAATCTCTACAAGCTGACGTCTGTCATGTGCAATTCCACCACCACTTCCGCCAAGAGTGTATGCCGGACGAAGAACGACCGGATATCCAATCTTTTCTGCAAATTCGATTCCATCCTCTACGCTCTCAACTACAAGTGATGCTGCACATGGTTCGCCAATTTTTTCCATTGTTGATTTAAATTCCAGACGATCCTCTGCCTTCTTAATTGTCTGAGCTGTTGTTCCGATCAAGCGGACATTATGTTCTTTGAAAAACCCCCGCTCTTCCAATTCCATAGCAAGATTCAGCGCTGCCTGTCCTCCCAGAGTCGGCAGGACACTGTCTGGCTTCTCTTTCATAATAAGCTGTTCAACAACTTCTACCGTCAATGGCTCTATGTATACTTTATCAGCAATATCCTTGTCCGTCATAATAGTCGCAGGATTTGAATTCAACAGCACAACTTCCAGTCCTTCTTCTTTCAAAGAACGACATGCCTGTGTACCCGCATAGTCAAACTCTGCTGCCTGACCAATGACGATAGGGCCAGATCCAATTACAAGTACTTTCTTAATTTCTTTATTTCTTGGCATCTTATTTGTCCCCCTTCATCATCTCAATAAATCTGTCAAACAGGAATGTAGAATCCTGTGGCCCCGGGCATGCTTCCGGGTGGAACTGTACAGTGTATATCTTCTTGCCTATGTAATTCAATCCTTCGTTTGTTCCATCATTGACATTGATAAATGCTTCTTCTGCAACATTCTTATCCATAGTATTATAATCAACCGCATATCCGTGATTCTGCGAGGAAATGTAAACGCGTCCCGTAGACAGATCTTTTACAGGGTGATTGCCACCTCTGTGACCATATTTTAATTTATATGTCTTTGCACCATATGCAAGAGCCATCAACTGATGTCCCAGACAAATTGCAAATATTGGAATGTCTGTCTCTGATAATTTTCGGATCTCTTCTATAATAGAAACACAAGTTTCCGGATCTCCAGGACCATTGGATAACATGATTCCGTCCGGATTAGATTTTATGATTTCTTCTGCTTTTGTGTCTGCCGGATAGACAGTCACTTCACAGCCTCTTTGAATTAAAGATTTTGAAATATTATTTTTTGCTCCAAAATCCATAAGTGCCACTTTAAATTTTTCTCCTGGAAGAACATGTTTCTCGTCGCAGGTCACCTTTGATACAACATCTCCAACGGTGTACGCCTTAAGTTTTGGAATGATTTCATCTAAATTATAATTCTCATTTGTAGTAATCATACCATTCATGGTTCCCTTTTCCCTGAGAATCTTCGTCAATGCTCTTGTATCCACGCCTTCAATTCCTGGAATGTCCTGTGCAGCAAGGAAATCCTGAATTGTACCGTTGCATCTGAAATTACTTGGCATTCTGGATAATTCTCTTACAATATATCCGTCCGGCCATGCTTTCTTTGACTCCATATCTGGTGTAATTCCATAGTTTCCTATCAGTGGATAAGTCATCACAACGGCCTGTCCGGCATATGAAGGGTCTGTCAGCACCTCCAGATATCCGGTCATTGACGTATTAAAAACAATCTCACTGATCATATCCCTCGTCGTCCCGATACTTTTTCCCTCAAAGACTGTCCCGTCTTCTAGAATTAGAAATGCTTTCATATATTCACCCTTATCCTTTCTGTTACTTCTAGTCTGCTCTAAAGCTTCCCAAATTGTTAAAAGTATACTATACTTATTATCCTTTTTCAACCCAAAAAAAGTATTTTTCAACATTTTTTTATCTACTTTCGACAAAAACCATTAAAATAGTCGCTAATTTTAATGGTTTTTATTTTACGTCAAAAAATTGTTTTTTTCGTCAATATGCCTGTTATATTGGTTTTATCCATACTTTTTTGTTTAAAATCCGGTTGATATTTTTAGCATTTAGGATGGGATATATTTCAATTCTTTTTTTAAGAATATTTCCAGAAAATTGTAATTTTATTCATTTTTTTGTCATCTATGTAACTGTAAGAGACTTCTGTCAAATGATACCACTGCGCCAAATTCTGTGCAGCACGCTTCACCTCGTTATTTAAAATGTCTTCTTTTGCAGTTTTATAAACTGATTCATCGGAATATTTCAGTACAACTTTCGTCTCTCTCGCCGAAATCACCTGGTTCATTGCTTTAAGCGCCGTCTGACCATCATATTCTGTATAATACATTCCATTAACTACATAATAATTCAAATCCATCTTCGTACAATCTGGAAGTTCTACTTCCAAATCCGGCGTATGAGTCCGAAACAACTCATCATCATCACAAAGCATATAATCGTAGCTGATATTGTCACGAATTTCGTCATCCATTACATTTTCAGTCTCCTCTTCCGACTCCTGGAAAATTGGATCTCCCCACGTCACATCCACATAATAATAATCGCCGTCACATTTCACCAAATTCCATGCATGAGGGATCTTATGACCCTCACCATCACTGAAAGATTCTGTCACCTCCCCAGTAACATAAGTGCAGAACAGCCCCTGCTTCTCCATGAGATACTGCATTGCTTTAGAATAACCGGCACACACTGACTTTTTTCCAATAAATACACTGCAAATATTTTGGTTATCTTCTGCTGCATCATCATAATCCACCTGATTCACAATATACTCATAATCATAAAGAATCTTCTCATAATCCGAAGCATTTTCACTGATACCGGACAGACACTCCGACACCTCCATGTCAATCTGTGTCTTCTTTTTCTCACATTCTTCTTTCGTATACAAATATCCCGGCATCACAGACGTATAATTCTGAAGTCCAGAATAGGCTGTGGAAGAAGCTGTCCCATCGCTCCAGAAAATCTCTGGATAATCATTCAACACATAAACAAGAAGTTCATTAACACGTTCCGGCTTCTGGCTGTGCACATGAATTTGCTCTACATGTTCCAAAAGCCCCTGCAAAAGCTCCTGATACACTGTCTGCTCTTCTTCACTTAGTTGCTGATAATAAAATTTACCGTCCATTTCTACGATTTCTTCTGAAACATGCTGATATATCACCGGATCCTGACCAATTAATTTCAGCATGACATCTTTTATATTGCCATATTCCCTGTATTGATATACTCCACAGACAATCAAAACTCCCATTACTAAAATCAGGAATCCCAAACCTCTATGGCGTCTTCTTTTCTTCTTTTTTTCCATCTATAATCCTTTCTTCACATCTCACACATTTTCTTTCTCTATCATACAATAAAAGTAATCTAGTTTCTATGAGGTATTTTTTATTATGAGCATTTTTCATATAACCGACACGCCGGATTGGGGGCAGTTGAAAATAAATCTGACTTCCAGGATTCATGCACATCCTATTGAAAATGCACGTATTTCGATTTCATACACTGGAGTCCCTGATGAGACATTGGAAGAGTTGACTACAGATTCTTCCGGTCAGACCGACACCATTAATCTTCCTGCACCTCCAATTGAATACAGCTTAGATGAAACAAACGAATTGCAGCCCTATTCTGAATATACAATTTCTGTGGAAGCAGCAGGCTATGAATCTATCCAGATTGCAGGTGCTGAGATTCTATCCACAGTCACAGCTATCCAGAATATTTCCATGCGTCCGCTCATTCCTGACACAAATCAAAATTCTATTTATGTGATACCTGCACATACATTATATGGAAATTACCCGGCGAAAATACCGGAGGAAGAAATCAAACCATTAACCGAAAGCGGTGAAATTGTCTTAAGCCGGGTCGTTATTCCCGAATACATCGTTGTTCATGATGGAAGTCCGAGAGACTCCACCGCTAAAAATTATTATGTCCGTTACAAAGATTACATCAAAAATGTGGCATCCAGTGAAATCTATGCAACCTGGCCCACCAATACGATTCGCGCAAATGTACTGGCAATTATGTCCTTTACATTAAATCGGGTCTATACAGAATGGTACCGGAACCAGGGCTATGATTTTACTATTACATCTTCCACTGCATTTGACCACAAATGGATTCCTGAACGGAATATTTACGATTCTATTTCAATCATCGTAGATGAATTATTTGCCGACTATCTTGCAAGACCAAATGTAAGACAGCCGATACTTACACAGTATTGCGATGGAAGACAGGTTCAATGTCCAAATTGGATGACACAGTGGGGCTCAAAGACCTTAGGTGATCAAGGCTATACTCCCATCCAAATTCTGCGTTACTACTACGGTGATGACATGTATATTAACACTGCCAGTGCAATTTCCGGTATTCCATCGTCCTGGCCGGGTTACGACTTAAGTATCGGTTCCACCGGTGACAAGGTGCGCCAGATGCAGGAGCAACTCCTTGTTATATCTGATGCCTATCCAGCAATTCCTAAGATTGATGCAGATGGAATCTTCGGTCCTGCCACTGAAGCTGCTGTACGAAAATTTCAGTTAATCTTCGGTCTTCCAGTGACTGGAATTGTTGATTATAAAACATGGTATAAAATCTCAGAAATATATGTTGGAGTATCTAGAATTGCAGAATTAAATTAGCTAAGATGGTTAAATACATCACCAAAGAATAAAATATATTGAGATGACTTAGGATTGCGGAGATGCGCAGTAGAAGTATGTCATGCAATTGCATGACGCGCATCTCGCAGCAAGAATGCCGAGGCATTCTTGAATATCTAAATTTTTGTGTGATACAGGTATGTTTTCCTGTATCACATAAAACCCTCAAACTGACAGAATAATTACATTTTTTCATGTTTCTTTTTTCCACGTTCATCGTAGTCATCAAGGAAATTGTAAATATCATCATCTTTGTGATATCCAATGATTGTTCTTAAATTTACATTATGAACACTTCGGAAAATATTCTTTTCAATCAGATTGCTTTCTTCTCTGAACTGCGCGATTAGTTCTTTCATTTCATCACGTTTGGAACCACGTCCTCCGCCACAGGTTGCACAATTTTCTGTAAACCTGCATGCACACTGGATAAAATTTAATTGATTATAATCTCGCCATCCAATAATATCCGCCTCTTTAATCAGATACATTGGTCGGATCAACTCCATACCTTCAAAGTTCGTACTATGAAGTTTAGGCATCATTGTCTCAATCTTTCCACTGTATAGCATTCCCATCAGAATCGTCTCAATCACATCATCATAATGGTGTCCTAATGCAATCTTATTACATCCAAGCTCCTTCGCATGTGAATAAAGATAACCTCTGCGCATTCTTGCACAGAGATAACACGGATTTTTGTCAATGTCTGCTACAGTATCAAAAATATTGCTTTCAAATACTGTTAACGGAATTCCAAGGACCTTTGCATTATCCTGAATAATCTTCCAGTTATCTGCATTATATCCTGGATTCATCACAAGAAAGACTAGCTCAAAATTTGCTTTTCCATGCTTTCTAAGCTCTTGAAAAAGTTTCGCCATAAGCATAGAATCTTTTCCACCAGAAATACAGACAGCAATCTTATCTCCATCTTTTACAAGTTCATACTCCCGAATTGCCTTCGTAAATTTGCACCAGACAGATTTACGGAACTTTTTAATAATACTTTTTTCAATATCCTTCTGTTTTTCAGCCATGACTGTCTCATTTTCCACAAAACGTCCAAGCATCATACGTAGAAAAGAACGATATCCACCTTCAATATTGTACGCTTCATATCCTGCTTCTTCCAGCATATTTACTGTATAAGCACTCCACTCCCCGGTGTGGCAAAGTACATATACTGGTTTATCTCTCGGAATCTCATCTCTTCGATTGTCCACTTCCTGCATCGGAATATTGATTGCACCTTCAACGGTTCCTCTACAGTAAGCATCCTCCGGACGGATATCCAAAATTGTGGCCTGATTTATATCTTTCTTCTCTACATCTTCTATCGTAATCGTCTTCATTTTCCCTTATGTCCTCTTATCTACGCAATATTTTCTCCATCACAGGATACACAAGCACTGCCCCATTTCTCACAGTCCACTTTTCATGGCGAATTGTACGGTACCCTCTCTTTTCAAACATAATTACTGCAGGCAACGTAGCCTCCAGACGTACCGACTCATATTCTCTGGCAATCACATCTTCCAACCGCTGCATGATCAGACTGCCAACACCATGTCTCTGATAATCTTTTCTCACAAAGACCCGAGTAATATGGTTGCCCTCAAAACTGCCGGCACCAATCACACACTCCCCATCCTGAAGGATATAAATGCGTTCCTCTTCAAGATCACGTTCCAAATTCTCCCAGCAATGCTGCTGGCTAAAGAACCTTACCACTTCCTCCGGATAGTACTTTGGATAAACTTCTTGAATCGTATTTTGAACAAGATCATAGAATTCTTCCATATCATCAATTGTCGCTTTTGTATACTCCAATTCAACACCTCATACACAATTTCAATTTGGGACAAGTTACTTTTCAGTTGGGGACGGGGGTTTTTCAGAAAAAACCCCGTCCCCAACTACAATTAAAAGAAAATTCTGGCAATATCGTTATACATCACTACTACCATCAAAATCATTAGAAGTGCCATGCCTGCCAGATGCACGTAGCCTTCTTTCTCCGGTGGAATCCGTTTTCTACGGATTGCCTCTATGAGTAAAAATACAAGTCGTCCTCCGTCCAATGCCGGTAAGGGTAATAAATTCATGACCCCTAAGTTTGCCGATAGCAGAATTCCAATATTAAGGAATTGTGCTATTACAATAAATACACCATATGACTTGCTTTCATTATAAGTTGTATCTACCATATTTACGATTCCCACTGGACCGGATAATTGTTTGACGCCTACGTTTCCTGTCACCAGTTGTTTTAGACTTTCAAATGTAGTACATACCCAGAATTTAACTTCGTACGCACCATATTGAACAGATGTCCATGCATTTGCTTTTGTATTTCCACCTCCACTGATTCCGATACGATAATATCCAAGTTCGTCATCCATCTTCGGTACTAATGTCGCTGTATGTTTTTCTCCGTCATGGAGATACGTTACTTTCACAGTCTCTCCTTGATGGAATTGATTATAATAAGTAATCTCACGGAAAATATTAATCTTCTTTCCACCCATCCGAACAATGGTGTCTCCCTCTTGTATGCCGGCCTCTGCCGCAGAATATCCTTCTTCTACACTCGAGATAACTGGTTTATCATATCCGACCATTGCTGTCAAAATTACAGCGAGAACAAATGCCATAATAAAGTTAAAAATCGGTCCCGCTGCAATGACTGAAATTCTTGCCCATACAGATTTTTTATTGAAGTTTCCAGGTGACTCTGTCTCTTCATCGTCTTCGCCCATTGCACAAAATCCACCAATTGGCAACAAATGTACAGCGTAAACTGTCCCTTTGTATTCTTTTGAAAATAATGTCGGACCCATGCCAATAGCAAATTCCTGTACATCAATGCCGTTTAACTTTGCAAGTGTAAAATGTCCAAGTTCATGAAAGAACACAATAAAACTAAAAATTAAGATTGCAAATATAATACCCAAATCTAACGATTACCTCCTGCTTTTGATTCGTGCGTAAGTTTCAGCTTCTGTCTCCAGAATCTGGTCAAGTGTCGGGTTCTCAATATTCTTATGTGCTCTCATACAATCCTCTATAATCTCTATAATCTCCAGATATTTAATCTCCCTGTTCAAAAATTGTCCGACTGCCATTTCATTTGCCGCATTGAATACAGTTGGAAGCGATCCACCTGTTCTTCCCGCTTCATAAGCCAGTGCCAGTCCGTAAAATGTATCCATATCCGGCTTTTCAAAATCCAGTTTTCCCATGCGCCAGAAATCCAGCCTGTCTCCCGGCAAATACCTGCGCTTAGGATAATAAAGTGCATATTGAATTGGAAGTTTCATATCTGGTGTACCAAGTTGTGCAATAATTGCGCCATCTTCATATTCCACCATAGAATGAATGACACTCTGCGGTTGTACAACGACTTGTACTTTATCCACCTCCACTCCAAAAAGCCATTTTGCTTCAATGACTTCCAGACCTTTATTGACCATAGTTGAAGAATCAATCGTAATTTTCCGTCCCATCGCCCAATTCGGATGCTTTAGCGCATCTTCTACCTGAATATTCAAAAGGTCTTCCTGTTTTTTCCCGCGGAACGGTCCACCCGAAGCTGTCAATAAAATCTTATGGATTGAATTCATCTTATTGCCTTGAAGTGACTGGAAAATGGCACTGTGCTCACTATCCACCGGAAGAATGGAAACCCCCATTTCTTTTGCTAGGGGCATAATGATATGTCCCGCAGTTACCAATGTCTCTTTATTTGCGAGAGCGATATCTTTTCCTGCTTTAATTGCCTCAACCGTCGGGCGGATTCCAATCATACCAACAACAGCTGTCAACAGTATCTCCACTTCTTCCATAACTGATACTTCAATCAGTCCGTCCATACCAGTTACGATTTTTACATCCAGATCCTGTACTTTTATTTTTAATTCTGCTGCTTTTTTCTCATCCCAGACAGCTACAAGTTTTGGCTGAAATTCCCTTATCTGCTCTTCCAGAAGCGAAATATTACTTCCTGCTGCCAGACCAAGTACCTCGATATCTCCATTTTCTCTTACGACTTCCAGTGTCTGTGTTCCAATGGAACCTGTAGAACCCAGAATTGCTATTTTCTTCATATTACCACCTTTTTATATATCATATGATTTCTCGTTACAAATTCCCCGCCAGCGCCATGGTCAGATAATAAATAATCGGAGCTGTAAATATTACACTGTCGAACCGGTCCAGAATTCCACCATGTCCCGGGATCAATTTCCCGTAATCCTTAATCTCATGATTTCTTTTGATTGCAGAAGCAGCCAGATCTCCAACCTGTGAAATCATTCCACCGACTCCGCAAATGATTGCGTATTCCAGAACTCCTGCCTGTGCTCCTGCCCACTGATTCACAGCTAATGCAAATAACACTCCTAGAAGTGCAGCCCCCAGTACGCCACCAATACCACCTTCTACAGATTTCTTTGGGCTGAGTTTTGGTGCCATCTTGTGCTTTCCAAGAAGCATACCGGCACAATATGCACAAGTGTCACAGCCCCAGGAACTTAAGAAAATCAACCATACAACTATGCCCCCATCTTCCAGCATGCGTGTCTGATAAATGTAGGACAACATTACTGCTACATAAAACACTCCAAAAAATACAGTCATCACCTGTTCAGATCTGTAATTTGGAAATGTAAATACATATACCGCCATAACTAATACTAAAAACACAATCGTAAAAAGTGTCATATACTGAAGATTCCCAGTATAGAGCAGTACATAATAGGCCACTGTTGCCAGATATCCTGCAAATCCTAAAAGTTTATTCTGAACTTCTATCACTTTATATAATTCTGTCAATCCAATCAGGCTGACAACCGCAAGCAGACCAAAAAGAACATTTCCTCCAGTTCCGACTGTCGCAATCAGCACAATCACCAGTATAATTCCACTTATGAGCCTTGTCTTAAACATCTTATTCCTCCTTCACGCCGCCATAGCGTCTGTCCCTGCGATTATACTGTTCAATTGCCTTCTCCAATTCCTGCTTGGAAAAATCCGGCCATGGAACATCGGTAAAATAAAACTCTGTATAAGCAAGCTGCCACAAAAGATAATTGGACAATCTCTGCTCTCCACTTGTGCGAATCAGAAGGTCAGGATCTGGAATATCGTGTGTATCCAGATACCTTTCTATACATGCCTCATTCACTTCTTCCGGCATAAGTTTTCCTTCTTTTACATCTTCAGCCAACGTGCGTACCGCTCTTGTGATTTCATCACGGCTTCCATAATTGATTGCAATCTGAAAATTCAATCCGCCATTATTTTTCGTTGCCTCTTCAAGCTCCAGAATTCTCTTCTGAATATCTTCATCCAATTTTGTAATATCTCCGATTACACGGACTTTCATATCATTTTTCGCTGCTGTCTTAAGACAGGTTTTCATGTAATTGCGAAGCAGCTTCATCAGAGCATTTACTTCTTCTTTTGGACGATTCCAGTTCTCAGTAGAAAAAGCATATACGGTCAGATATTTTATTCCCATGCGCCATGCTTCTTCACAAATCTTCTCTACATTCTTACTTCCCTGTGCATGCCCATAATTACGCGGCATTCCTTTTGCCTTTGCCCAGCGTCCGTTACCATCTAGAATAATCGCAACATGCTGTGGTATATTCATAATATTATCCTCCTGCTGACTAAAATTATCTCACACATTTCAAATCTGACACAATTCAAGAATGCCTCGGCATTCTTCTGTGAAATTTTTTTCTTATCAACATTAAATCTTATCAACATTAAATGAGGACAGACCCCTCCTGCATATCTGCCGGGGCTGCCCTCTTCTTTTCATTCCAGACTATACAGTCATAACTTCTTTTGATTTTACTTCAACAGCACTGTCAATCTCTTTAACATACTTATCCGTCATCTTCTGAAGTTCATCTTCCAGATTCTTGATCTCGTCTTCAGAAACATCAGAACCTTTCAGCTTCTTAAATGCATCATTTCCATCACGACGGATGTTACGAATTGCAACTTTCGCCGCCTCGCCTTTTTTCTTAACATCTTTTACAAGCTCTTTACGTCGTTCTTCTGTAAGTTCCGGAAAGATCAGTCTTACAGCAGTTCCGTCATTTGTCGGATTGATACCCAGATCAGAAACCATGATTGCTTTCTCGATAACTTTGAGCATGCTCTTCTCCCATGGCTGGATCTGAATCATTCTCGGTTCCGGAACAGATACGTTCGCTACCTGTTGGATTGGTGTTGGTGTTCCATAATAATCTACCATAATTCTGTTCAGCACATTCGGATTTGCACGTCCTGCACGAATCGTTCCCATCTCACTGTCCAGACTATCCATTGTCTTCTGCATCTTTGTATCATATACTTTTAATTTCTCATTCATATTGCTATATCCTCCTTATTATACCGTCACTTTTGTTCCTGTAAATGTTCCACTCATTGTCTCTACAATGCTGTTCGGCTCATTCAGTCCGAATACAAGCATCGGCATCTTATTCTCAAGGCACATAATAGAAGCCGTCAGATCTACCGCCATCAGCTTTTTGTCAATAATCTCCTGAATACTAATTTCGTTATATTTCTTTGCCTGTGGATTTACCTTTGGATCACTGTCATAGATTCCATCGATTGCCTTTGCCAGAAGCATTGCATCTGCTTCAATCTCAATAGCACGAAGTACAGCACCTGTATCTGTAGAAAAATACGGGTGTCCGGTTCCTCCTGCAAAGAAAACAACCTTTCCCTGATTCAATGCTTCCACAGCTTTATCTTTTGAAAATAATGTAGTAAATGCACCGCATACGAACGGGGTAAATACTTCTGTCTCCATTCCTGCAAAACGGAAAATATCAGATACGTAAATACAGTTCATAACTGTTGCAAGCATTCCAATCTGATCTGCCTTTACACGGTCAATTGTCTCGCTGGTTCTTCCTCTCCAGAAATTACCTCCACCTGTTACAATTGCTACCTGAACACCGTCATCAACAAGCTGTTTTACCTGCTTTGCAACTCCAATACATGTTGCCTCGTCAAATCCTGTCTTTTTCTCCCCGGCGAGAGCTTCCCCGCTGAGCTTTAACAATACTCTTTTCATAGTTCATTACTCCTTGCGCTACATTTCATACAGTTCATTTTTTTATATCTGTATGATCTGTTTCGATCATTTCTGTCATCTGGCACTTTACTTACAGGCAGACAACATCTTTGTATATTATATCATAAGCATCTGTAAAAAGGAATATCCTAGTGATTATTGATTTAGAAATTGATTTTCTACCATATCCCAGATTTCATCTCTTCCTTGCTTAGTCTGAGAAGAAAATGGAATGATCGTTGTCCCTGGAATCAATTTCAGCCCTTCTCTTAGCACTTTCATCTGCTTCTGCACCTGACTTCTTTTAATCTTGTCGAGTTTCGTTGCTATAATGATTGGATGAAATCCCTGATCAACAATCCACTGATACATTATTCTGTCATTTTCAGATGGTGCATGCCTGATATCAATCAACAGGAATACTGCTTTCAATTGTGCAGAACTATGAAGATAACGTTCAATCAACTGTCCCCATTTAATTTTTTCCTGTTCAGACACTTTTGCGTATCCATAACCCGGAAGGTCAACAAGATACATTTCATCATTAATACTATAATAATTAATCGTCTGTGTCTTACCCGGAGTCGCTGAAATTCTTGCATAAGATTTCCGGTTCATCAACGCATTAATCAGCGATGATTTTCCTACATTTGATTTTCCCGCAAATGCGATCTCCGGTTTTGTATTCTTTGGCAGAACACTTGTAATTCCACATACTGTTTCAAGATTTACATTTTTAATGACCATCTTATCCCTCCTGTTCTTTAGAAAGTGCATAATCAAGCACTTCATCCATATGAGATACACTGACTATCTTAAGACCCTTTGTGATCTCTGAAGACATTTCTTCAATATCCCTCTCATTTTCTTTAGGAATCAGAATCATCCGGATCCCGGCATTTTTTGCTGCCAAAAGTTTTTCTTTTAATCCACCGATTGGAAGCACCCTTCCTCTTAGTGTAATCTCACCGGTCATAGCCACATCCGCACGTACCTTTCTTCCTGTCGCAGCTGAGAATATCGCCGTTGCCATTGTAATACCTGCAGACGGTCCATCTTTTGGTACTGCTCCTTCCGGAATATGGATATGTATATCATGTTCTTTAAAAAATTTCTCATCAATACCATGTTCTTTGCTGACAGAACGTATATAACTGATCCCGGCTCTTGCAGATTCTTTCATTACATCGCCAAGCTGACCAGTCAGAAGGATCTCACCCTCCCCCGGCATCACATTAACCTCAATCTGAAGTGTATCCCCTCCGACACTGGTCCATGCAAGTCCTCGGACAATTCCGACTTCATCCTGTTCATTTGCCTTCTGGAACTGGTAAATCTCTTTGCCTAGATAATGCTCCAGATTACGTTCTGTAACTTTAATACATTTCTTATTGTCTTCCAGAATCTCTCTGGCTGACTTTCTGCAGATGCCTCCAATTTTCCTTTCCAATTGACGAACTCCCGCTTCCCTTGTATACACGGTCGCAATTTTTTGAAGTGCTTTCTTACTGATTGAAAGTTGTTCCTCTGAAAGTCCATGACTTTTTAACTGCTTTGGAATCAGATGTCTCTGGGCAATATGAATTTTCTCATTTTCTGTATAACTGTTGATCTCGATTACTTCCATACGGTCAAGAAGTGGTCTTGGAATTGTTTGTAATGTATTAGCTGTCGTAACAAACAGTACTTCCGACAAATCGATTGGAACTTCCAGATAATGATCACGGAACTTGTCATTCTGTTCACTGTCCAGTACTTCCAGAAGTGCAGAAAATGTATCTCCTTTATAGTCATTACTAACTTTATCAATTTCGTCTAAAAGCATCAGTGGATTCTTTACTTTTGCATTTCGAAGTGCTGTCGCAATTCTTCCAGGCATTGCGCCTACGTAAGTCTTGCGATGTCCCCGGATCTCAGCCTCATCACGCACACCACCAAGAGAAATACGGACATAAGGTCTTCCAAGCGCTTCTGCAAGTGATCTTGCAATAGAGGTCTTACCGGTTCCCGGAGGGCCAGCAAGGCAAAGAATCGGAGTCTGTCCTTTACTTGTGAGGATTCTAACTGCCAGAAATTCCAGTATACGATCTTTTACCTTTTCCAGACCATAATGTTCTTCATCAAGCTTTTCTTTCGCAGCTTTGATATCAAGATTCTCCTCACATTTCTTATTCCACGGCATCTCAAGCATCGTTTCAATATAAGTTCTTACAACACCAGACTCTGCCGGGCTTGCCATCTGGCTTTTAAATCTTTTGATTTCTTTTGCTAATTTTTCTTTCACTTCACAAGATGCATCTAAATCTTTCACTGCCTGTTCGAATTCCTCCGCATCTGTCTGAAGTGTATCTTCCCCTAGTTCCTCACGAATCAGTTTCATCTCTTCTCTTAAGATATATTCTCTCTGATTCTTATCTACACGCTCTTTTACCTTTTTCTGAAGTTCCTCTTTCACACTGAGTACGCGCATCTCATTGACCACACGAAGAGAAATGTCTTCATATCTCTGAAGAATATCCTGCTCTTCCAGAACTTTTTGGGTATCTTCATAATCCATTGGAAGATTGGCAGCAATTGTATCGACCATGACGCGCAGCGATTTTATCTCTTCGATCATCATAGCAAGTTCTTTTGCAAGCTTTGGATTTTTTGACATATAATCCCTGAACAGTTCACGAAGTCCACGTACCATTCCTTCTTCATTGATTGGATTTTCCAACAGTTCCCTGTCTTCCGGTTTGCAGAAATCCGGCAATATTTTTACCGCGACCTGAAAATAAGGTTCTTCAGATTCAATCCAGGAAAGACCTGCACGCTGCTCTCCCGATACTAGAACACGTTTCATATTTCCCGGAAGCTTTACAATCTGTTTTACAGTTGCAATACAGCCAATTCTGTAAAGATCGGACTCCTTTGGCTCTTCCACTTCAACTTCCTTCTGCATTACAAGAAATATTTTCTGATCTTTTTTCATGGCCTGTGTGATTGCCTGCACAGATTTTTCACGGCTCACATCAAAATGTGTCACCTGCTCTGGCAGCACTGCAAGTCCACGAAGTGCCACCATCGGCAGACTCATCAACTCATTTTCCATACTGTTTACTCCTATAATTCAAAAATGAGACGGGAACAATTTTACTCGTACCCGCCTCTTTCATTATGCGCTTTGTGTATTCACAGAAGTGTGTTCACACTCTGGTTTTGCTTTTCCTGTCACCACGTCACCGGTGATCCGGCACGTTTTCAGTGTCTCATCGGACGGTGCGCGATACATAATATCCATCATTGTATTTTCCATGATTGCCCGAAGTCCTCTGGCTCCGGTCTTTCTTTTCAATGATATATCTGCAATCTCGTTTAATGCAGAATCGTCAAATACTAATTTCACTCCATCTAGTTCCAAAAGTTTTTGATACTGCTTTACGATTGCATTCTTTGGCTCTGTCAAGATACGGATCAAAGCATCATGATCCAGCATCTCAAGAGATACTGTAACTGGTACACGCCCTACCAGTTCCGGAATCAATCCAAATTTCACAAGATCCTGTGGCAGCACCTGAGCTAACAATTTATCTACATCATCTTCATGCTTCTCTGCAATTTCTGCATTAAATCCGATAGATTTCTGATCAATACGTTTCTCAATAATCTTATCAATTCCTTCAAATGCACCGCCACAGATAAATAAAATATTCGTTGTATCTATCTGTATCAATTCCTGATGTGGATGCTTTCTTCCACCCTGTGGAGGAACATTTGCAACCGTGCCTTCTACAATTTTAAGAAGTGCCTGCTGAACACCTTCTCCAGATACATCTCTTGTAATTGACGGGTTCTCAGATTTTCTTGTAATCTTATCGATCTCATCAAGATAGATAATACCATACTCTGCACGTTCAATATCATAATCTGCAGCCTGAATCAGTTTTAGAAGAATATTTTCCACATCTTCTCCTACATATCCTGCCTCAGTAAGAGCTGTTGCATCAGCTATTGCAAATGGAACATTCAGAATTTTTGCAAGTGACTGGGCAAGAAGTGTCTTACCACACCCTGTCGGACCCAGCATCAGTATATTACTCTTATTCAATTCGACGCCGAGATCTCTCTGTGCCATAATACGCTTGTAGTGATTATATACAGCAACAGAAAGAACCTTTTTTGCCTCATCCTGTCCAATCACATAATCATCAAGAAATTCCTTGATCTCTTCCGGTTTCAAAAGATTGATATCTGAAAACGGAGTCCAGGAATCATTCTCATCATATGCCATCTCTTCTTCTATAATCTCAGAGCATACTTCCACACATTCATCACAGATATAAGTATCATTCGGTCCTGCAATCAATTTTTTCACCTGAGCCTGTGACTTATTACAAAATGAACACCTTATCTGATCATCATTTCTTCCCAATATTCTACACCTCATTAAAGAATAGGGAACATATCTGTTCCCTATCGTCTTGTAATTACTTCATCGATTAATCCAAATGCTTTGGCTTCCTCAGCGGACATAAAATTATCTCTGTCAGTCTCTCTGCTAATGACCTCCAGCGGCTGTCCTGTATTCTCTGCAAGAATCCGGTTCAATCTCTCACGAGTCTTCAGGATATGCTCTGCTGCAATCTGAATTTCAGTTGCCTGACCCTGAGCTCCTCCAGATGGCTGATGAATCATAATCTCGGAATTTGGAAGGGCAAGTCTCTTTCCTTTTGTACCTCCGGCCAGAAGGAATGATCCCATGCTTGCTGCCATACCGATACAGATTGTCTCAATATCACATTTGATATACTGCATAGTATCATAAATTGCCAGACCTGCAGATACAGATCCGCCCGGACTGTTAATGTACAGATGAATATCCTTTTCCGGATCCTCTGCTTCCAGGAAAAGAAGCTGCGCGATTGCTACACTCGCTGATGCATCTGTAACTTCTTCTCCAAAAAATATAATTCTGTCCTTTAATAATCTTGAATAGATATCATAGGAACGCTCTCCTCTGCTTGTCTGTTCAATGACATAAGGTACTAAACTCATACATATGCCTCCCTATTATATTTCAGTGACTTATTATTTCTCTACAGCGTTCTCAACAAGGAAATCAATTGCTTCCTGAACAGCCATATCGTCTTTCATCTGCTGTTTCTCAGCCTCTCCTACAAGCTCTTTAAGTTTTTCAACTTCCATATCGTAAGACTTAGCCATCTCAGCTAACTTCTCATCGATCTTCTCGTCAGAAATCTCAATATTCTCAGCTTTTGCAATTGCCTCGAGAACAAGACGTGTCTTAATGTTCTTCTCTGCTGATGGAAGCATCTGCTCCATCATCTTGTCTGCTGTCATTCCTGTGAACTGTGCATACTGCTCCATTGTCAGTCCCTGTGACATCAGATTCTGAGCAAAATTATCCATCTGCTGGCGCGCCTGTGTCTTGATCATAAGTTCAGGAATCTCCATTGTTGCATTCTCGATAGCTTTTGCGATTACCTGATCTTCTTTTTTTGCTTTTCCTTCTTTAGCTTTTTCTTCTTTAATCTTAGCTTTTACATCAGCCTTGTACTCATCTAATGTATCAAACTCAGATACTTCTGCTGCGAATTCATCATCAATCTCTGGAAGCTCTTTCTCTTTGATCTCATGTACTGTACATTTGAATACAGCATCTTTTCCCTGAAGGTTCTCTGCGTGATACTCCTCCGGGAATGTAACTTTAACTTCTACTTCTTTCTCTGCCTCTACTCCGATAAGCTGATCCTCGAATCCTGGAATAAATGTTCCGGAACCAATTGTAAGAGAATAGTTCTCTCCTTTTCCGCCCTCGAATGCTTCTCCGTCAACAAATCCTTCAAAATCAAGAACAACTTCATCTCCGTCTTTAACCGGACGTCCTTCTACTGTAACTGTTCTTGCGTTCTTTCCTGCCTCTTCCTGGATCTTAGCGTCAACTTCTTTCTGTGTTACGCGTGTAGATACTTTATCTACCTCAAGTCCTTTGTACTCTCCAAGAGTAACCTCCGGTCTTGTAGCAACAAGTGCTGTGAAGATGAACGGTTTTCCTTTCTCGATCTGTGTAATATCAATCTCCGGCTGAGATACGATCTGAAGATCACACTCATCATAAGCCTCTGAGTAAGCCTGTGGAATCAGAGCATTCGCTGCATCTTCATAGAATACATCTGCTCCATACATCTTCTCAACCATCTGACGCGGAACTTTTCCTTTACGGAATCCTGGCATACTGATTTTATTTTTCTGTTTCTTGTATGCGTTCTGAAGTGCTTTTTCTAATTCATCAGCAGAAACTTCGATTGTGAGTTTCGCCATATTTTTTTCTAATTTTTCTACCTGTAAACTCATTTACCCTTTTCCTCCTATTTCTATCCCCCTTGCATGGGCAATCCGCAAAAGGGCATATTACATTGCATTCACTCAAGAAGTATATCACAAACATTTCCAAATATCCAGTTCGATTTTACGGATATTGCGTTTTTTTATAAGGTTTTCATAAATTATCTCTGATATACAATAGAATCTGCAATTTCTACTGCTTTTTCCTCGCTGATAAGCACTTCGATCAGTTTCAGTGCAAAATCAATTGCAGTTCCAACTCCCTGACTTGTAATGATATTTTCGTCAGTTGCTACTGGTGCTCCGGTCAGATATGCATCTTCAATCTCACTTTCCATGTCTGGATAGCAAGTCGCTCTCTTTCCTTTTAAAAGTCCCATATCTGCGAGAATTGTCGGTGCCGCACAAATTGCTGCCACATATCTTCCGTCGTCATATGCTTCTTGAACTGCCTTTCTGACATTCTCATCTTCTTTCAGATTCGTTGTTCCCGGCATTCCACCCGGAAGCACGATCATATCGGATTCTTTAAAATCAATCTCTGTGATCAGATCCTCTGTCTGCACAGGTATTCCATGTGCTCCGCGCACTGTATAATCATCTGTAATTGATACTGTATCCACATACACTTTTGCTCTTCGAAGCAGATCTACTACCGTCAGAGCCTCAATCTCTTCAAATCCATCTGCTAATAATACAGTTACTTTTTTCATACTAAATTTCATAACGGATCTCTCCTTTTCTTATTTTTCTTGACTCATTTTCTTAATAGTAACACTGTTTACTTTTTGTGTAAACTGAATTATGATTATGCCATGGAGGTATTATAATATGGAAATAGAACGCAAATATCTTATTGATACTCTTCCGGAAGATTATCAGGATTATCCCTGTCGTCACATCGAACAGGCTTATCTGAACACGGATCCGGTTATTCGTATCCGGAAGGACAATAATAAACATGAACTCACTTATAAATCAAAAGGTCTCATGGCAAGAGAAGAATATAATCTGCCACTTGATGAAGCTTCATATCAGCATCTGCTCACAAAGATTGACGGACGTCTCATCAGAAAAAAACGTTATATGATTCCACTCAATGATTCTCTAACTATTGAATTAGATGTCTTTGAAGACGATCTGGCTCCACTGCTTCTGGCTGAAGTAGAATTTCCAGATGAAGCTTCGGCACTCTCTTTCACACCACCAGAATGGTTTGGAACAGATGTTACATTCTCCAGCGAATATCACAACAGTACTCTTAGCTTAAAATAGTCTGATTATATTGTTAATTTTATTTAAAAGCAACACATTGTTGCTTTTTCTTATTTTGCCACATTTCGGCGCATATTCTTTTATTTATTGAACAAATTGTTATGATGTAAACATATTTTTGATTCAATGGAGGAAACATCAATGGCCAATATCCAATTGACCGAGAATCTTCGTATTCTGCGTGAGCGAAGTAATCTTAAGCAGGATGAATTTAGCAGATATCTGAATATTTCTCGTCAGACATATTCCAATTACGAGCGTGGCACACGCACCCCTGATCTGGAATTACTCAAATCAATTGCTGACTTTTATCATATTACCATTGATGAACTTTTATTCTGTAACGGCTACAAGATTCCTCTGTATTCCATGCAGCCCGATAGAATTTCCGAGGGCGAAATTCCGTATATTAAATGCAAAAAATCCGATAATATCATCTATCTCACCGATGAAGAGCTAAAGCTTTTACTTCTTTTTCGTGCTGCTTCTGACGAAGTGAGACAGATTATTACCGGCTTTCTTGCAAATTCAAATAATCAGGAAGAATAACAGATTGGGAAGAGATCCCATCTGTTATTCTTCCATGATAAATTCATCATGTACTGCATTCATAGCTTTATCAATATCTTTCTCAGCTACGAGTACTGTAATACGAATTTCTGATGTTGATATCATGTTGATATTGACTCTGGAATTGTACAGCGCCTCGAACATTCTGGATGCAACTCCCGGATTGCTCATCATTCCTGCTCCTACAACAGATAATTTTGCCACATCTTTGTTGTATGTAATATCCTTAATCGTAAGTCTTTCTTTATTCTTATCCAGAACTTCTAACGCATGTTCAAGATCATCCGAAGCAACAGTAAAGGAAATATCTTTTGTCCCCTCGCGTCCTACAGACTGTAAAATAATATCTACATTAATGTTATTGGCTGCCAATGTATCAAATACACTAAAAGCTGTCCCTGGTTTGTCTTCTACTCCGATTACAGAGATTCTTGCTGTATTTTTATCTGCTGCAACTCCTGTTACTAACAGTTTTTCCATTCCTGTTCCCTCCCCTACTACGGTTCCTTCTGTCTGATTGAGACTAGATCTGACTACCAGCTCTACATTGTATTTTTTTGCCATCTCGACTGAACGGTTGTGAAGTACTTTCGCTCCAAGGCTCGCCAGCTCCAGCATCTCATCATAAGTAATAAAATCTAATTTTTTTGCATTCTTTACAATTCTCGGATCAGCTGTAAAGACTCCATCAACATCTGTATAAATCTCACATTTGTCTGCATGAAGTACCGCAGCAAGCGCAACTGCAGTTGTGTCTGAACCACCTCGTCCAAGTGTTGTAATATCGTCATACTTATTCACACCCTGGAATCCTGTTACGATCACAATCTTTCTGGAATCCAGTTCATGTCTGATACGCTTAGTATCTACACGTTTAAATCTTGCATTTCCATAACGTGATGTTGCATGCATCGCAACCTGGAATGCATTTAGAGATACCGCTGGCACATCCAGTGCCTGCATAGCCATAGCCATCAATGATACTGACACTTGTTCTCCTGTTGTCAAAAGCATATCCAACTCACGCTTCTTTGCATCTGGGTTGATGGAATTTGCAAGTTCAATCAGCTCATCTGTTGTATCTCCCATCGCAGAAAGCACGACTACCACATCATGCCCTGCTTTATAGTCTTCAATGCAGCGTCTTGCCACATTAAATATTCGTTCTTTATTGGCAACAGAAGTCCCGCCAAATTTTTTAACGATCAGCATAGTTTCTCCCTTTTCCTAATCTTCAATACGGATCATATGAAGAATCTGGTCTTCATAACTCTTCGCTCTTGTATCATAATCACCTTCCATCATGATCGGAGTCACAAATCCAAACTCTCCGTCCAGACCGTCAACCTTCACGATTTCAACATCCCCAAAGGAATAACGGATATCTTCAATCTTCTCCTCCACGTTCCCTTTCATACGGATAAAGAATCGTCTCTTCATGGAAGATTTATCTTCCAGACGGAGTTTCTCTTCTTTCCACATAGTCATCACATTGCGGTTCAGGTTCTTAGCCGCTTCCACAACATCGGATACAACAGCACTTGCCGTTGGAAGTTTTCCTGCCCCGCTTCCATAGAACATCGCATCTCCCAAGACATTTCCATGAACGAAAATCGCATTAAAAACACCATTTACATTGTAAAGCGGGTGATCCGGATAAAGCATGCAAGGTGCGACCATCGCGCCAAGTCTTCCGGCATGTGTCTTGCTGGAAGCCAAAAGTTTGATTGTAGTTCCCATAGCCTTTGCATATCTCATATCTTCTACTGTAATCTTTGTAATTCCTTCACAGTAAATATCTTCAAAATCTACCTGCTGACCGGAAATCAGAGATGACAAAATTGCAATCTTTCTGCAGGCATCGTATCCTTCTACATCTGCCTCCGGATTTCGCTCTGCATATCCGTTATCCTGTGCTTCCTTTAATACAGAAGCATAATCTGCTCCTTCATAGAACATCTTCGTCAACATATAATTCGTCGTGCCATTGAGGATTCCGGTAATTTCTTCAATCTCATCTGCTGTCAGTGAAGAATTAAGCGGACGGATAATCGGAATACCACCTCCTACACTCGCCTCAAACAGAAAATTTATGTTCTTTTCTTTTGCAATAGAAAGCAGTTCTGCACCGTGCTTTGCTACAAGTGCCTTATTGGAAGTTACGACACATTTTCCGGCAAGAAGGCTTCTTTTCACAAAGGTATACGCTGGCTCGATTCCTCCCATGACTTCCACAACGATCTGGATCTCATCATCAGAGATAATTGTCTCAAAATCATGAATTATTTTTTCCTGTATCGGGTCTTCTGGAAAATCTCTGATGTCCAACACATATTTTACATTCAGTGCATCCCCGATTCTCTGGGCAATGCGCTCACCATTGGTATCAATAACTTCCACGACACCTGAACCAACTGTACCATACCCCATCACTGCTATATTTATCATACCGTTCCTCCCTTTTCACCGCCTGATACATATTTTAAATAGGCGTTTATAAACATATCAAGATCTCCGTCAAGAACCGCCGTAACATTGCCATTTTCCACATTCGTTCTGTGGTCTTTTACCAACGTGTATGGCTGCATAACATAGGACCTTATCTGATTACCGAATCCGATGTCTTTTACTTCTCCCCGGATATCTGATACTTTTTCTGCCTGTTCCTGCTCCTGCAGCAGCTTTAATTTTGCCTTCAACATCTGCATAGCTTTTTCTTTATTATGATGCTGTGATCTTTCATTCTGACATTGAACTACAATTCCTGTCGGCAAATGCGTGATTCGGATTGCAGAAGATGTCTTATTGACATGTTGTCCACCAGCCCCGCTTGCACGATAGGTATCAATTTTCAGATCATCATCTAAAATATCAATATCAATGTCTTCTTCAATATCCGGCACCACATCGCAGGAAGCAAAAGAAGTCTGTCTCTTTCCCGCTGAATTAAATGGCGAAATTCTTACAAGCCGATGTACACCTTTTTCTGATTTCAGATAGCCATAGGCATTGTCTCCAACTACTTCAAATGTAATATTTTTTATTCCGGTAATATCTCCATCCAGATAGTCCAGTACCTGAACCGAAAATCCTTTTGTCTGAAACCACCTGGTATACATACGGTACAGCATGTTCACCCAGTCACATGCCTCCGTTCCGCCTGTTCCGGCATGTAATGTCATAATCGCATTGCAGGAATCATATTCTCCAGATAACAATGTCTCAATTCTGAGTTTTTCAAAATCTTCCTCAAAATGAGCAATATCCTTTTCTATTTCCTTCACCATCGAGCGGTCTTCCTCTTCATCAACCATCTCGATCAGTGTGCAGATATCATCATATTCTGAATATAATGCATGGATCACTTTCAAATGTTCCTGAAGATCTTTTAATTCTTTCATGATTTTCTGTGATTCTTCCGGCGCATCCCAGAATCCCGGTTCTTCTATCTTACGTTCCAGTTCTTCAACCCTGTTCTCTTTGCCGGAAATGTCAAAGTGAATCCCTCATTTCGGCAAGAGGTTCTTCATAGGAGTTCATAATTCCCTTATACTGTTCTAATTCAATCACACTGCCTCACCTCTTTCTTTTTTATATTTTTAACTTACTGCATAACGACATCTCTCCCGTCGCTTTTCGCAACGGGAGATTCATCCCTTTTTAGATTTGTCTGTTATTTATTTCTTCCACAGCACTGTTTATACTTCTTACCACTTCCACATGGGCAAGGGTCATTTGGATAGACCTTCTTGTTTTCCCGCTTCTTCGGCTCACGAAGAGCTGTGTCATCTTTATTGGTTCCAGTTACTTTTGCGACCTGCTCACGCTCAGCTTTCTGCTCGATTCTTACATGCATCAAAGTTCTGACTGTTGTCTCTGTAATTGCCTGAGTCATCTCGCCGAACATATCATATCCAAGCATCTTATACTCAATCTTCGGGTCACGGTTACCGTAAGCCTGAAGACCGATTCCCTGACGGAGCTGATCCATATCGTCAATATGATCCATCCATTTTGCATCAATAACTTTTAAAAGCACGACACGTTCCAGCTCACGGATATGCTCCGGCTCCGGAAACTCTGCTTCTTTTGCTTCATATGCTTTTGCTGCGCGCTCTTTTAACAGATGCTTCAGCTCTTTCTGTCCCATGCCTTTGACATCATCCGGTGTCACCGGTGCCATCGGAATGACCGCTCCTATTACACGGTTCAATTCAATCAGATCCCAGTCCTCATAGTCCTGATCTACTGAAACTTCAGCATCTACAGTATTCTCAATGTAATCGTTAATCATATGGAAGATGGAATCACGCATATTCTCGCCATCCAGCACACGTCTTCTCTCTTCGTAGATGATTTCTCTCTGCTCATTCATAACCTGGTCGTACTCCAACAGATTCTTACGAATTGCAAAGTTATTGCTCTCAATCTTCTGCTGAGCTTTCTCAATCGCACTGGAAAGCATCTTATGCTCGATCTGCTCGCCTTCTTCTACTCCAAGCGTCTCAAACACCTGCATCAGTCTCTCAGAGCCGAACAGTCTCATCAGGTCATCTTCCAGAGAAATGTAGAATCTAGATTCTCCCGGATCTCCCTGACGTCCGGAACGGCCACGTAACTGGTTATCAATACGTCTGGATTCGTGACGCTCAGTACCGATGATCTTTAATCCACCGGCTTCTCTTGACTCATCATCCAGCTTGATATCTGTACCACGGCCGGCCATATTCGTTGCAATCGTAACCGCATCGTGAATACCTGCCTGCGCCACGATCTCAGCCTCCAGCTCATGATACTTAGCATTCAATACATTATGCTTAATTCCTCTTCGTTTGAGCATACTGCTTAAAAGTTCAGAAGTCTCAATTGTAATTGTACCAACAAGCACTGGCTGATGATTTGCATGCGCTTTTTCAATTTCATCACATACTGCATTGAATTTTTCTTTCTTTGTCTTATATACGGCATCTTCCAAGTCTTTTCTCGCAACCGGACGATTAGTCGGAATCTCAATTACATCCATTCCATAAATCTCACGGAACTCCTTCTCCTCAGTAAGGGCCGTACCTGTCATACCGGCTTTCTTCTCAAATTTGTTAAACAAGTTCTGGAAAGTAATGGTTGCCAGTGTCTTACTTTCTCTCTTAACCTTCACATGCTCTTTTGCTTCGATTGCCTGATGAAGTCCGTCTGAATAACGGCGTCCCGGCATAATACGTCCGGTAAACTCGTCAACAATCAGTACTTCATCGTCTTTTACAACATAATCCTGGTCACGGAACATCAGATTATGTGCACGCAGCGCAAGGATAATATTATGCTGGATTTCCAGGTTTTCCGGATCAGCCAGGTTCTCAATATGAAAGAACTTTTCAACTTTCTTTACACCATCTTCTGTCAGGTTGATATTCTTCTCTTTTTCATTGACGATAAAATCACCAGTCTCTTCAATATCCTCGCCCATAATGGCATTCATCTTACTGAATTCACCACTCGCCTCGCCTTTTTCCAACTGACGCGCAAGAATATCGCATGCTTCATATAGCTTGGTAGATTTATCACTCTGACCGGAAATGATCAGTGGTGTTCTCGCCTCATCAATCAATACGGAATCGACCTCATCGATAATAGCATATTTCAGTCCACGCTGAACGAGCTGCTCTTTATAAATAACCATGTTATCTCTCAGATAATCAAATCCGAGTTCGTTGTTCGTTACATAAGTAATATCGCAATTGTATGCAGCACGTCTCTCATCATTATCCATGCTATTCAATACCACTCCGACAGTCAGTCCCAGGAACTCATGAACCTGTCCCATCCACTCAGCATCACGCTTTGCCAGATAGTCGTTGACTGTTACAATATGCACCCCCTCACCGGTCAATGCATTCAAATAAGCCGGAAGTGTAGAGACCAGTGTCTTACCTTCACCAGTCTTCATCTCAGAAATACGTCCCTGATGAAGAATAATTCCTCCGATCAACTGTACTCTGTAATGCTTCATGCCAAGTGTACGTCCTGCCGCCTCACGCACAACTGCAAACGCCTCCGGCAGAATATCATCCAGTGTCTCTGTGTCTTTCAGACGGCTCTTAAATTCCTGTGTCTTATTCTTAAGCTCCTCGTCGGAAAGCTGCTCCATCTGCGGCCCCAACGCTTCAATCTCATCTACAATGGGATAGATACGCTTTAACTCATTTTCACTATGTGTTCCAAAAATTTTTTGCAATAAGCCCATATCTATACATTACTCCTTGTCCGTAAATTTACTCAGTATCCATTCTATCACTATCAAGAATGCAATTCAACCAATTTACAAAGTGTTTTCAAACTGTTCACACTTGAAATATTTTCTCATCATTCGAGAATTCTCTCGCATTCTTGTTGCGAACTAAGCTGCATAAATTCTATACTAATATTTTTTAATCTGCTCATATGGAAGATGTCCTCCAAAAAGATCCAGCGCACTTCCTATTGTAAAATCCACTTTTCCACCCGTCTTTTTTCTAAAATGTTCAATGTCCTCAAGACTTGCGATTCCTCCTGCATAAGTCACTGGTATCATATCGAACTCTCCAAGAATTTTTGCCAGCTCTTCATCAATTCCTGCTGATTTTCCTTCTACATCTACACCATGCACCAGATATTCATCGCAATATCCGGCAATTTCCCTTAAAACTTCCTGTGTCAGTTTTACATCCGTAAACTTCTGCCAGCGGTCTGTCACTATATAATAACCATCTTCTTTTTTCCTGCAGCTCAAATCAATGACAACATTTTCTTTCCCCACTGCATGTTTAAGTTTTTCCATATTTTCCCAATTTATCTTCCCGTCGCGGAACACATAAGATGTTACGATCACATGGCTTGCCCCCGCCTCCAGAAACTCTTCTGCATTTTCGGCATGGATTCCGCCGCCCACCTGAAGTCCTTTTGGATATGCGCCAAGTGCCAGTATTGCCTGCGCTTTCGTTTCTCTATAATATTCTGAAGATACCGGATTTAAAAGTATCACATGTCCCCCTATAAGTCCGTCTTTCTGATACATTTTTGCATAATAATCCGCATTTTCAGAGGCCGTGAAATTTTCCTTTGCCTGATTGCCCTGATCAGTAAGACTACCGCCTACAATTTGTTTGACTTTTCCATTATGTATGTCTATACAAGGTCTGAAATGCATGAAAAAACTCCTTTCCTTATCTAAAAGAAAAGCCACACTCTCACAGGGACAAATCCATTTATCCCCGAAAAAATGTGACCTTGTCTTCTTATCTTACATTCTTTTCTTATCTGTCGTTTACATTGTCATTACCAGTCGTCGCATCATTCACTGTGTTATTGTTTGTGTTTTTCCGGTTATCCGACCGTCCATCACCATCCAGATCATCGACTACATCGCCTACGCCTTTTCCGACATCGTCAATTCCATCTTCCAGGCCGTCACCGATTTTGTCCATGGCACTATCACCAGTCTGTGTGTCATTCGCGCCATTGTCATTCACCACATCATTCTGCCCTGCTCCATTATCATTTGAATTTCCTGCACAGGCAGTAACTGAAACCAGAATACCAACACACATCATAATCAACAATAACTTTTTTAACCGTTTCATAATTTTCGTCTCCTTTTCCGTATAGAATGCTACATGCAAATACTTCACTTGCTGATAGTAATATCTGCATTTTACAGTTTTCTATACCTTTTTAGAGATTGACATTATTTTACAGTCGTTCTGCAATGCGGCCGCTTCTGTATGCCTCCAGGAGAAATTCCAGATCATGGATCTGTTCTACCAGTTCTTTTCCCACATCCGTGTCTAAAACAGACTGGCGCTTTGATACAATTTCTGTCACAATGGTATCAGAATGAATATCTGTTTCATTTTCAATTGCTGATTCTTTCGATTCAAACGGCTCATGGGCACTTAAAATCATACCATAAGAATTATAGATCAGCGTATAACCTGCAATTCCGGTCTGTTTCTGATATGCTCTTGAAAATCCTCCATCGATAACAAATACTTTGCCTCCACATTTCATCGGATTTTCTCCGTTTTTGGATTTTACCGGCATATGACCATTGATGATATGACTAAAGGAATGCTCTAGTCCGAATTCTTTCAAAATACGGTCGACCACCTTATCATTTTCCAAAAAATCATAATAAGGATTCTTTTTCTCCTTATGTGTCTCTTTTTCTGCCAGGAAATATCGCTCAAACGTTGCCATCTTGTCCTTACCGAACAGCGGTGAATTCTCACTGAGCCAGATATACCACATCATATCCTTCCCACGCTTTCGTTCCTTCTCGTCAATGGCATAAAATCCCTTTCTCACATAGCTTTCCAGCACCTCATAAAGTGCCTTTCCTTTGTAAGAACGCCCGTATATTTTTACTGACTTAAAACTTCCATCTTCATTCAGCGGAATACAACCGTGATACAACAAGTTGTTATTGTACACTTTATATAATCCACCTTTACTTAAAAGGAAATGCATATGGCTCTGTAATTTTTCGCAGTTGACAAATGCCTGTGTCAGACGATCCAGCACCTCTTCTTCGGCTTCTGTCAATGCATATGGCCGTTTTGGATCGATCGTCGGGAAGTTTTTATCCAGAAGTTCATATGTTTTTCCATCCAACTCGATCAAACCATTTTCATAATCAATCAGATGCAAAAGATTTCGGTGTTCCAGCTTAAATCCAGGATTTTTTTTGATAATCTGCCCTTCTATCTTAAACTGGATAATAGAAATCGCCTTATGCATCTTCATGTTCAGCATTGTTTCGCTGGGATCATAGTCCGGATCATCCTTCAGTTCAAAGCAGCTACATGGATCATCCCGATATGTGTTCAGTGCAAATGTAGCAAGCGGCAGGAGGTTAATTCCATAGCCATCCTCCAAAATCTCCAGATTTGCATATCTTGCACAGATGCGGACAACATTTGCAACACAGCCCTGTTGTCCTGCTGCCGCCCCCATCCAGAGCACGTCATGATTTCCCCATTGGATATCCATAGAATGATAACCCATCAGCTTGTCCATAATAATATGTGGTCCCGGCCCACGATCATAAATATCTCCTACAATATGCAGATGATCTACAGTAAGTCTCTGGATCAATTCACTCAAAGCCACAATAAACTCTTCGGAACGTTTGATCCGGATGATCGTATCTACAATAGAATTATAATAGGACTCCTTATCCATAACATCTGCTTTCTCTGTAATCAATTCCTCAATGACATAAGCAAATTCCGGAGGCAGAGCTTTTCTGACTTTAGATCTGGAATACTTACTTGAAGTCCGCTTGCAGATTTCAATCAGACGATACAACGTAATCTTATACCAGTCCTCCATATTTTCTTCTTTTTTCTTAATGAGCTCCATCTTCTCTCTTGGATAATAAATAAGAGTAGCAAGGGTCTTCTTATCCTTACTACTCATAGTATTTCCGAAGACTTCGTCAATTTTTCTACGAACTGCTCCCGATCCATTCTTAAGAACATGGGAAAATGCTTCATATTCCCCATGGATATCCGTAAGAAAATGTTCCGTCCCTTTTGGCAAATTTAAAATTGCCTGTAAGTTAATAATCTCTGTTGATGCCTTAGCAATGGTCGGATACAGTTGAGAAAGTCTCTCCAAATAACGTGCTTCTAAATCTTTCATAACCTCTCCTTTATATAATATGGTTGTTTTTTCCAACTATAATATTTACGGATTGCCTTGTGCTTTGCACTCCTGCAATCTGCCCCAAGATTCCTCGTAATATTATTTTAATACTACGTCTGACATATCGTATTTCCCTGCCTCTTTTCCGGCAAGGAATTTTGCAGCCTCTACCGCACCTTTTCCAAATACAGTTCTGGAGTATGCTGTATGTTTGAACTCAATCACTTCATCTATTCCTGCAAAGAGTACTTCGTGTTCCCCAACAATTGTACCTCCGCGCACGGCTGATATTCCAAGTTCTTTTTTATCACGTTTCTTTCTGACCTGACTTCTGTCATAGACATACTCGTACTGTCCATCTGCCGCCTCATTGATAGAATCTGCAAGAGCGATTGCAGTTCCACTTGGGGCATCCAATTTCTGGTTGTGATGCTTCTCAACAATTTCAATATCATAACCTGCAGGAGACAGTACTTTTGTCGCCTCTTTCAAAAGCTGCATCAAAAGATTGATTCCAAGTGACATATTGGCAGAACGAAGAACTGCTACCTTCTTGGATGCTTCTTCTACCTCCTGAAGCTGTTCCTCTGAAAGTCCTGTTGTGCAAAGAACAACAGGAATCTGTTTTTCTACACAATAATCCAAAAGTCCGTCTACTGCCTTTGCATTTGAAAAGTCAATCACAACATCTGCTTCTACATCACACTTTTCGATACTATCGAACACTGGATATTCATTTGCAACTTCCGTATATGCATCCACTCCTGCCACGATCTCTACCTCTGCATCTTCTTTTGCAAGTGTGGTGATCGCACGTCCCATCTTGCCATTGCAGCCATGCATAATCGCACGTACCATAATATTTTTCCTCCTTGTCTTTTTACATGACAGAAAAGGATATCACCCGGGATATCCTTTTATCTGTAATTATCATTCCTACTGCCATTCTTAAAAATCTCTATGCCAGCTCAATTCCAAAACCCTTCATGGCCTGTGCCAGTGCTTTTGTATGTTCTGGTGAAAGTTCAGTTAATGGCATGCGAAGCGGTCCACAGTCTTTTCCCATAAGTTCCATTGCTTTCTTAACAGGAATCGGATTTACTTCACAGAAAAGCTTCTCAATAAGCGGAATTGCTTTTAACTGAAGGTCCAGACTTCCTTTCACATCTCCCTCAAAAAACTTCGCACAGATATCATGCGTCTCCTTTGGAGCTACATTAGAAAGAACCGAAATCACTCCCTTTGCTCCCAGAGAAAGTAATGGTACGATTTGATCATCATTTCCTGAATACAGATCAATGTTACCATCTGTCAGAGACATGATCTTTGCAACCTGAGAAGTATTTCCAGATGCCTCTTTTACACCCACAATATTGTCAACATTCTTTACAAGTTCTGCCACAGTAGCCGGCTCAATATTACAGCCTGTTCTGCTTGCAACACTATACATAATAATTGGTGCCTTCGCTTCTTTTGCTACAGCTTCATAATGTGCGATCAGTCCTGCCTGTGTGGCCTTATTATAATAAGGTGTAACAAGAAGTAATCCGTCTGCGCCATAATCTGCTGCCTCCTTAGACATATCAATTGCTGTACGTGTACAATTAGAACCTGTACCTGCAATAACTGGGATTCTGCCTTTTACTCTGTCAATTGCAAACTTTACGCACTGCATATGTTCTTCTTCTGTCATTGTTGCAGACTCGCCAGTTGTTCCACAGATTACAATACAATCTGTTCCATTATTGCAGTGGTAATCAAGCAGTGCATCTAACTTATCATAATTAATACTTCTTTCTTCATCATCATTAAATGGTGTGACAATTGCCACTCCAGCTCCAGTAAATATAGCCATCGTACTCCTCCTGACTTTCCATGCGCTTTAAATTATCTGTCATGATTCATTATTAATTGAAATTTTAGCATCATTATCAAGGGATGTCAATGAAAGACTATACTTCTAAACAAGTTGCGAACATTCTGACCTGCCCATTTTTTATATTTCCACACATTCCAGTTTACTTACAGATACCTCATACGCGGTTCTCTCTTCCGTCAGCGTATCCGATAACTTCTTTATATAAGTACGACTCTGTATTCTGCCTATGATCTGCACATGCTCTCCTACTTCAAATGCAGAAGCATATCTCGCATTTCTTCCCCAGCAGATACATGGTATGTAATCTGATTTTCCATATGGTCTGTTCACCGCCAGCAAAAGGTCAGCGATTTCTCTCCCAAGTGGAGTTTTCCGATAGACCGGAAGTTTACAGATATAGCCGTCCAGGAAAATGCTATTCGTCTTCGCTCCATCCAGTTCTTCATCAATAAACTCCAACTCTCTTACAAATACAGATAATACAAGCCGATTTTTTTGCTCTTCATGTCTGTTATAAGACCGGAACTGACCATTCACCATAATATACTCACCTGTATAATCTCTTGTCACATCAATCAGACGCTCCGAAATCATCAGTGGAATCCGGTCTTCCGAGTTGCTCAGACGCTTCACCTTTACCTCTACCATATAAAATCCTTCCCCGAATACCTCATGGCTGAAAGTAAAATCTGAAGCAATCTCCCCCATAATCGTCACCTGGTTATTTTCAATAATCTTATCTGACATAATTTTAAGTTCTCCTTCCTCTAAAACGTATTTCCTATGGTCTTTAATAATCTATGCTTAAAGTACAGAATTTAGAACAACTTTTTTAAACTCTTGTAAAATTTCAAAAATGTGGTAGACTAATAAAGTTGTATATATTAAATTAGAAGTGTTTACAAGTGAAGATTCAAAGAAAAGGATGTTATAAAATGAAGACAAAACGCGAAGATGTAAGAAATATCGCTATTATCGCCCATGTTGACCACGGTAAAACGACACTGGTAGATGAATTATTAAAGCAAAGCGGCGTATTCCGTGAAAATCAGGCCGTTGAGGAACGTGTCATGGATTCCAACGATATTGAAAGAGAACGTGGAATCACTATTCTCTCTAAAAATACTGCCGTTACTTATAACGGGGTGAAGATTAATATCATTGACACACCTGGACATGCTGATTTCGGCGGCGAAGTAGAACGTGTCCTTAAAATGGTAAACGGAGTTATCCTCGTAGTTGATGCATTTGAAGGTGCTATGCCACAGACAAAGTTCGTTCTCAGAAAAGCAATGGAATTAAAACTTCCTGTTATTGTATGCATCAACAAAATCGATCGGCCAGAAGCAAGAGCTGAGTCTGTTATCGATGAAGTTCTGGAACTTCTCATTGATCTTGGTGCATCGGATGAGCAGCTTGACTGTCCGTTCGTATATGCTTCTGCCAAAGCTGGTGTTGCTGCTTTAGAGCTGACAGATGACATGAAAGATATGAAACCACTGTTTGATACAATCTTAGACTACATTCCTGCACCGGAAGGCGACCCGGAAGCTCCGACTCAGGTTCTTATCAGTACAATTGATTACAATGAGTATGTAGGACGTATCGGTGTTGGTAAAGTAGATAACGGTACGATCGCAGTGAACCAGGATATGGTTGTTGTCAACCATCATGATCCGGACAAACAGCAGAAAGTTAAAATCAGTAAGCTCTACGAATTCGATGGTCTGAAAAAAGTAGAAGTAAAAGAAGCAACCATCGGTTCCATTGTAGCAATTTCCGGTATTTCCGACATTTCCATCGGAGATACACTCTGCTCTCCTGAAAATCCGGTAGCCATTCCGTTCCAGAAGATTTCAGAGCCTACGATTTCCATGGACTTCATGGTAAATGACAGCCCATTTGCCGGACAGGAAGGAAAATTTGTGACTTCCCGTCACCTGCGTGACCGTCTGATGCGTGAGCTGAATACAGATGTCAGCCTTCGTGTCGAAGATACAGAGAACATGGATTCTTTCAAAGTTTCTGGTCGTGGCGAACTTCACCTTTCTGTTCTTATTGAGAATATGAGACGTGAAGGATACGAATTTGCTGTCAGCAAGGCAGAAGTTCTTTATAAGAAAGATGAAAATGGTAAGCTCTTAGAGCCTATGGAGATTGCATACATCGATGTACCAGACGAATTTACTGGTGTTGTCATCGAGAAACTGAGCCAGAGAAAAGGCGAACTTCAGACGATGGGTGCCGGAAATGGCGGATATACCCGTCTTGAGTTCCGTATTCCTTCCCGTGGACTCATTGGATACCGTGGAGATTTCATGACTGATACAAAGGGAAATGGAATCATGAACACAGCATTTGACGGCTACGCACCATACAAAGGTGATATTCAGTATCGAAAACAGGGATCTCTGATCGCATTTGAGACTGGAGAATCTGTAACTTACGGACTTTATATTGCCCAGGAGCGTGGACAGTTATTCATTGGAGCAGGTGAAAAAGTTTACTCCGGTATGGTCATCGGACAGAATGCAAAGACAGATGATATCGAGATTAATGTCTGCAAGACAAAACATCTTACAAACACTCGTTCTTCCAGTGCAGATGAGGCTCTCCGCCTGACACCTCCGCGAGTATTAAGTCTGGAGCAGGCAATCGATTTTATCGACACTGACGAGCTTCTGGAAGTTACACCAGACAATTTGAGAATCCGCAAGAAAATTCTGGATCCTAAGATGAGAAAAAGAAGCAACCTGAAATAATAAAATACTATTCAAGACTTGAAGCTGTCCGTATACATTTTTGTTGCGGACAGTTTTTTGAATCTTTTGACCGTGTTCTTCATATTTTCTACATCCTTTCCAAATTCTATATTGGCAAGACTACTCCGATACTTTATACTCTATATTGTAGATTTTTACTACTTACTTATTACTAATTCCCAAGGAGACAAAAAACATATGAAAGAATCTATATCTGTATTTTTAAAACGGCTGTCTGATATTTTGGAATTTGTTATTTCATTTATATTGACCGCCGGTATTATCTTATTGTGTCTGCGTGTAGCCGGTGCGATTTACAAAATTCCAGATTTAAATGTCTGGCCTAACTACGAAGATCTTCTGGAAACTTGCTTCAATCTGATCATCGGTGTCGAGCTTATTAAAATGATGTACTCTCACTCCCCACAGACAGTTTTCGAAGTTCTCTTATTTGCAATTGCAAGACAAATCATCATCGATCATTCTTCCATCTGGAGCAGTCTTGTCGGTGTCTGCGCAATCGCTGTATTATTTGCCACACGTAAATTCTTATTCTGTAATTTTGATGATGCTGACAAATACATCTTCCACGCATCTGCAAAAGCAAAAAATATTGCCAGGCTTCTTTCCATTGACCTTCCGTATTCAGGAAACGATACACTGGAAGAGGTGATGCTTGATCAGTTAAAAAAAGAAAATATAAATAACGAGATCGGAGCCTGTGTTTTCTTCAAAAGCTTCGGTCTACGCATCGCAAAAAAATCTGATGGAAAAATTTCAAGAATTGAAGTAATACGTGCTATACATTAACAACAAAACGTGCTATACTATATCTATCAGATAGATTACCGTTCTGGTCACCAACTGTCAGATATTAACGTCTGAAAAAACGTAGCAAAGGAGTTGGACAATATGAAATTCATTATTATTGGAAAGAACATTGACGTAACACCAGGATTAAAAGATGCTGTAGAGAGCAAATTAGGAAAATTACAGCGTTACTTCACACCTGACACAGAGATTCATGTAACACTCAGCGTTCAGAAAGAACATCAGAAGATTGAGGTTACAATCCCTGTAAAAGGCAACATCATTCGTTCCGAGCAGGAAAGCGACGATATGTATGTATCCATCGACCTAGTAGAAGAAGTCATCGAGCGTCAGCTCAGAAAATATAAAAACAAACTGGTAGCAAAGAATCAGGAAGGTAACAACTTCAGCAAGACTCTTTTTGAGACAGAAGAGTCAATTGAAGACGATGAAGTAAAAATTGTCCGCACAAAAAGATTCGGAATCAAACCAATGTATCCAGAAGACGCATGCGTACAGATGGAATTACTTGGACATAACTTCTTTGTATTCTTCAATGCTGAGAATGAAGAAGTTAACGTAGTATATAAGAGAAAAGATGGATCTTTCGGATTAATCGAACCAGAATTCTCATAAAGCAACAAGCAAGACATGGAAATAACAAGAACGACCGGAGAGTGTTTACATTCTCCGGTCGTTCTTGTTATTTTTATGTATGGCGACTGCCATGGCCGAGAGGCAGCGTCGCGGCATCGAGGCTCTTGCTTGTTGCTTTTTTATGTATGGCGACTGCCATGGCCGAGAGGCAGCGTCGCAGAAGCTTTGCTCTTACGCCACTATCTGCGGCTCCCCATCAATCTGTGCGAACCAGCACTCATCGCCTTCTTCCATTTTTACTCTTCCATTAGTTCCTTCTGTAATCTCTGCTTCCACAGTCTTTACCTCTCCCAAAGGCAATAAAACACTTAATTCTACATTTTCCGTATAAATACTGTCAATCAGCTTGATTCCACGTTGTCCCAAAATATACTGCACTTTTCCAAGACCATTATAATCTGTCTTAATATTCAGTTTAAGCCCCCGGATTCTGGTTATAATTACAGATGCACGGATTCCCGCCTGTGTAGAAGAAGAATAAGCTCTTACAAGCCCTCCGGTTCCAAGAAGTGTTCCTCCAAAGTAACGGGTCACAACAACTACTATATTGCGGATTTCTTCCCCAAGAAGAACATCCAGCATAGGTTTTCCGGCAGTGCCGCCAGGTTCTCCGTCATCACTGCATCTTGCAAGCTGTCCTCTCTCTCCGATGACATACGCAAAACAGTTATGTCTCGCATCCCAATATTTTTTCTTCATTGCTTCTATAAAAGCAAGTGCTTCTTCTTCGCTTTCTACCGGAGCAACTGTCGCAATAAATCTGGACTTTTTTTCTATGATTTCATCCTGTCCACCTTTATACACAACTTTATATTTTTCCAACATATTTACATAACTCCCTTGATTTTTCATTCATACATATTACGCTTAAGAAGTCTTTTTTTACTTCCTACCACATTACTATATCAAACTTCTTAAGATTTTCCATAGAAAATATGAAGTTTTCATTTTTTTCTTTATTTCAAATAGCTAATTTGCTATAATAACCTGGTATAAAGGAGGCATATACGCATGAATTATGGTAAGAAAAAAGCCGCAAAGCGCCAGAAGCAGATTACGTCAAAGTCTGCTATGCAGGCAAAGCGTGTAGGAGTCCGATTATTTAAGGCACTCCTTCTTTGCATCATCGTGGTTGCAATCGCCGGTGTTGCCGGTGGCGGACTATTTGTGAAAAAGATTATTGACAATTCTCCGGATATTACACCTGATGATGTAAAACCACAGGGATTTACAACATTAGTGTACGCTGACGACGGAACAACTGAAATTGAACGTTTTGTTGCCGCAGGTTCTAACCGTGTATATAAAACAATCGATGAGATTCCGGCAGATCTTCAGCATGCATTTGTTGCTATCGAGGATGAACGTTTTTATGAGCATAACGGAATTGATATCAAAGGTATTGTCCGTGCCGGTGTTTCTCTTATTTCCGGGGGATCCCAGGGAGCCAGTACACTGACACAGCAGCTCATAAAAAATAATGTCTTTCCGAACTTTGTAAATGAAAAGACATTCTACGATAAGCTACAGCGAAAACTCCAGGAACAGTTCCTTGCCGTTTCCATCGAAAAGCAGATGAGTAAAGATGAGATTATGGAAGCTTATCTGAACACCATCAACTTAGGACAGAACTGTCTCGGTGTTCAATCTGCTGCGAAAAGATATTTCAACAAAGATGTTTCAGAACTGACTCTTTCTGAAAGTGCTGTTATTGCAGGTATTACACAGAGTCCTGGTAACCTGAATCCAATCACGAACCCTCAAAAGAACCAGAAGCGTCGTGATAAGGTTCTTAAGAATATGCTGAAACAGGGATATATCGACCAGGCTGCTTATGATGAAGCAATGGCAGATGATGTATATGCAAGAATCCAGTCTGTTAACGAAACCCAGACAGATTCTTCCAACGCATATAGTTATTTTGTAGATGCACTTGCAGATCAAGTCATGAATGACCTGCAGGATCAATGTGGTTTTTCAGAAACACAGGCTTACAATGCTGTTTACAGTGGAGGTCTTAGCATTTACTCCACTCAGAATCAGTCTCTTCAGCAGATTTGTGACGAAGAAGCCAATGATGATTCCAATTATCCATCAAATATCGAATATGGTCTCGACTATGCACTGACTGTCACGCGTGCAGATGGAAGTACTGAGAATTACTCTTCCGGCCACATCAAAAAATATGTAAAAGAAACCTATAACAAAGATCAAGGACTTTTATATAAAAGTGAAGATGCCGCCCGTGCCATGGTAGAGGAATGGAAATCTACCATCGCTCAGGAAGGTGATACTTACAATGAAGTTATAAACATCTCACCACAACCACAAGCTTCCATTACTTTGATGGATCAGTATACCGGTCAGATCAAAGCCATGGTCGGTGGCCGAGGTGCCAAATCAACCAGTCTAGGACTGAATCGTGCATACAAAGGTTCCAAGAGACAACCTGGATCTACTTTTAAAATCCTGGCTGCTTATGCACCGGCTCTGGATCTGGACGAGATGACACTTGCTTCTGTCATTGATGATAAAAATTATGATGTTGGCGGTGGAAAAACTATTAAAGGAAGTAAAGGCGATGTATCCATGCGTACCGCTATCGCACTTTCTCTCAACTCCTGTGCTGTGCAGACCAGTGATCTTGTTACTCAAGATGTAGGTATGGAATATTGTGAGAAACTTGGCATCAGCACACTGGTAACTAACAAAGTAGTAAATGGAAAAACTTATTCTGATAACACAAAAACCCTTGCCCTTGGTGGTCTGACAGATGGTGTTTATAATTACGAACTCTGTAGTGCCTATGCTGCAATTGCCAACAACGGCGTTTACAATAAACCAACTCTTTACACGAAAGTTTTAGATCATGATGGCAATGTTCTTCTTGACGGAACTGGCGAGAGTCACCAGGCAATCAAAGACAGTACAGCCGGACTTCTTACGAGTGCTCTTCAGACCGTAGTAGAGGAAGGTACCGGTAAAGCCTGCCAGTTAGATAATATGCCAGTTGCCGGTAAAACAGGTACAACAACATCCAACAAGGACTTATGGTTTGTCGGATATACACCATATTACACATGTGCTGTATGGGGCGGTTATGATGATAACAAAGAATGTAATTCCGATACAAAATTCCGTTTCCGCATCTGGAAAGGAATCATGAGCAGAGTACATGAGAATCTTGAAACAAAAGATTTTGTAATGCCAAGTTCTGTAGAGCAAAAATCCGTCTGCACAATTAGCGGATATCTGGCAAATTCCAGTTGTCCAAGTGTAACAGAATACTTTGCAACAGACAGCCTTCCAGATCAGAGTTGTCCGGGACATAAAAAACATTCTGAAGACTATGATTCTGAAGAAAATGACAGTAAGTCCCATGACACAAATAGCGATAATACTGGTAACAATACCGGTACTAATACCGGAGATAATACTGGCGGCACCACTGGCGGCACCACTGGCGGCAATACCGGCGGCAATACCGGCGGCGGTGATGCTGGTGGGGGTAACACTGGTGGTGGTGATACCGGCGGCAATACCGGTGGTGGTGATACCGGTGGCAATACCGGTGGCGGTGATGCTGGTGGTAACACACAATAATCATTTTGGCTTACCCCAGTATTGATAATTTAAAAAGCAAAAACAGGAGAGTGGATATCCACTCTCCTTTCCTATATTCCTATATTCGAAACATCTGCCTTCTACACTTGACTATCCAGGATCAATTTTGCAGCTCCACAGATTCCTGCATCATTTCCAAGGCTTGCAATAGCAAACTGAGTATCTTTATTTGCAAAAAAGGCTCGCTTGCGATAATATTTTTCTATATATGTAAGGAGAATTTCTCCTGCTTTTGACACTCCTCCTCCAATTACAAAAAGGCTTGGATCTACTACGACTGCTACGTCTGCTAATCCTTTCGCCAGGTATTCTCCGAATTCTTCTACAACATCTACTGCAAGCTGGTCACCTTCTTTTAAGGCATCAAATACGATTTTTGCATCTATCTTATCTAAATCATAAGTTTGCAATATTGAATCTTTCGTATCAGCTGCGAGATGTTCTCTGGCAATTCTTGCAATTCCTGTTGCAGACGCATACTGTTCAAGACAGCCTTTCTTTCCACAGCCACAACACTTTTCTTCAAAGTAATTTACACAGATATGTCCGATTTCTCCGCCAGCTCCATTGGCACCGATCAAAGGCCTTCCTCCCATGATCACTCCTCCGCCAACTCCAGTTCCAAGTGTGACCATGACCATATTCTTCTCACCATGTCCAGCACCTTTCCACATCTCACCGAGTGCCGCTACATTGGCATCATTGCCAACAACAACCTGCCAACCTGTCAGATTCTCTAATTCTTTCTTAACCTCTTTATATCCCCATCCAAGATTCGCTGTCTTTCTCACAATACCTTCCGAATTTACCGGTGCCGGAATTCCCATTCCAATTCCTATCACTTCTTCTGCCGGAATTGCTTTTTCCTGAATCTTTTCCTTTAAAGCCGTTGCTATATCTTGAAGAATGGATTCACCTTCATTTTCAGTTCTTGTAATAATCTCCCATTTATCAAGAATTTCTCCATCCACTGTAAACAATCCCAGTTTTATAGTGGTTCCCCCAACATCTGCTCCAAAACAGTATTTCATAGTTATTTTCTCCTCGTGTATATATTTTAATCTTTTTTTGTAAGATTACGCTGTACTCTCTGATATAGCTCCTGTGCAGCATTATAACCCATAGACTTCTGTCTGTGATTAATAGCAGCCGTCTCTACAATAATAGCCAGATTACGTCCTGGACGGATTGGAAGATTGTGGCAGACTACCTTATTCACAAGAAATTCTGTATACTGATCTTCCAGTCCCAGGCGATCATACTCACGCTCTTTATTCCACTCCTCCAGTGTAATAACAAGGTCAATATTCTTTGTCTCTCTGACGCTTTGAACACCGAATAAAGTCTTAACGTCCACAATTCCAATACCTCTGAGCTCAATAAAATGCCTTGTAATATCCGGTGCTGTTCCTACCAGTGTCTCATCACTGACCTTGCGGATCTCCACAACATCGTCACTGACAAGCCGGTGCCCTCTCTTAATCAGTTCCAGAGCCGCCTCACTTTTTCCAATACCACTCTCTCCCATAATCAGCACACCGACACCGTAGACATCTACCAGTACTCCATGGATGGAAATACATGGTGCTAACTGAACATTTAACCACCGAATGATTTCTGCCATAAATGCAGATGTATGTGAATCTGTTGAAAATACCGGAATATTCGCTTCTGTTGCCTTTTGCAAGAGCATATCATCTGGTTTTAAAGCACGGCAAAATACCAGGCATGGAATCTTGTAAGAAAGAAGCGTGTCATAAATTTCCTCTTTTTTCTTTTCTTCCAATGTTGTCAGGTAGCTATATTCTACATAACCGATGACCTGCACCCGTTCCGAATCAAATCTTTCAAAAAATCCTGTCAATTGTAATGCAGGGCGGTTAATATCCGGAACCTCCACAACCTTATCCGACAACTCTACATCCGGTGTCAGATTTTTCAGATTCATCTTCTCGACAATCTGCTTCATTTGAACTACATTTTTTCGCATATATGTCTCTCCTTCCAGGCATCCTATTACTAATATTAAAATTATAGCATATCAGTGAAAAAAATCATACACATCCTTAGCGGATTTTTCATTCATAGAAGGAAGACTCTTTAGTTCCTCTACAGTGGCATTCTTGATTGCCTCAATGTTGGCAAAATACTTCATTAAATCTTTTCTTCTTGCTGGTCCAACACCTGGAATATCATCCAAAATCGAATGAACTTGTCCTTGACTGCGAAGCTGCCTGTGAAATGTAATTGCAAACCGGTGAGCTTCATCCTGAATGCGCGTGATCAGTCTGAATGCTTCCGAATTCCGGTCAATAGGAATCTCTTCATTGTGATAATAAAGCCCTCTGGTTCTGTGGTGATCATCCTTTACCATACCGCAGACCGGAATATCCAGATTCAGCTTATCCAGCACTTCCAGTGCAATATTTACCTGCCCTTTACCACCGTCCATCAGAATCAGATCTGGAAATGCCGTAAAACTGCCAAGTTCTCGACCTTCTTCCTTTTCTCTTAAGCCGTGCCCGAACCGCCTTGTAAGCACTTCATTCATACTGGCATAATCGTTCGCCCCTTTTACCCCTTTAATCTTGAATTTACGGTAGTCATTTCTCTTCGGTTTTCCTTTTTCATAAACAACCATAGAGCCAACTGATTCAAATCCATTTGTATTGGAAATATCATACGCCTCCATACGATGCAGTCCGGTTAAGCCCAAAAGATTTTGAAGTTCTTTGACTGCACCAATCGTTCTTCCCTCTTCTCTCTTAATCCGCTCTTTATCCTTCGTCAGAACCATTCGGGCATTTTTTTCTGCCAGCTCTACCAGTTTTTCCTTTGTTCCTTTTTTCGGAATGACCAGATGTACTTTATGCTCTTTTTTCCTTGTCAGCCATTCCTCAATAATCTCATGATCTGGTATTTCCTCTGGCAACATAATCTGTCCCGGAATATATGGTGTCCCTGCATAAAATTGCTTGATAAAACTGGAAAGTATCTCTGCCTTTGTCTCCTTATCCACTAGCTTCAGATAAAAATGATCCCGCCCGATCAATCTCCCATTTCGAATAAAAAACACTTGCACAACCGCATCTTCCAAATCTTTTGATACTGCCACAATATCCCTGTCATCTCCCGCAGTGTCTGTAATTTTCTGCTTCTGTGCAATTTTCTGTACACTGTTTATCAACTCCCGATATTCAATTGCCCGCTCAAACTCCAATGCCTCTGACGCTTCTTCCATCTGTGCCTTCAACTTTTCCAGAATCGGATCATAATTGCCATTCAGAAAATGTAAGACTTCCTCTACAGACTTGCGGTATTCCTCCTTCGAAATATATCCCTGACACGGAGCTTTGCACTGATGAATATGATAGTTCAGACATGGCCGCTCTTTTCCAATATCCTTTGGCAGTCTCCGGTTACAGCTTCGGATAAAATATAACTTTCGAATCAGTTCTATTGTGTCTTTCACTGCCCCGGCACTCGTATAGGGGCCAAAATATTTTGCCTTATCTTTCTGCACTCTTCTTGCCAACATCACTCTTGGAAATGGCTCCTGCACAGTAACTTTTATAAATGGATAAGCCTTGTCGTCCATCAACATTGTGTTATATTTTGGTCTGTGCTCTTTGATGAGATTACACTCCAGCACCAGCGCTTCCAGTTCCGAATCTGTTACGATATACTCGAACCTGGAAATGTGAGTCACCATCTGTTCTATCTTAGCCCCTTTGTTACGACTGCTCTGAAAATACTGTCGTACACGGTTTTTCAGACTGATTGCTTTTCCCACATAGATGATTTTATCTGTCTCATCATGCATCAGATAAACTCCCGGCTTGCCCGGCAGCTTTTTTAATTCTTCCTGAATATCAAACATAATTTACTCCCTGTTTTTTCAACTCAATGTAACAGAAAATACCGCCTCCCTGACAAAAATCTGATTTGCCCGGGAAACGGTATTCAAATACATTAACTTTCTGTATTACTCTTCTGCAATTCCTTCTACTTCATGGAAAATCTTCATGAATTCTTTTCCTGTGATTGTCTCTTTCTCAATCAGAAATGCTGCAATCTTATCCAGTGATTCTCTGTGTTCTGAAAGAAGTTTCTTTGCTTCCTCATAAGCTTCTTTCAGCATCTTCATAACTTCATGATCAATCTCAGAAGCTGTCTCCTGACCACAGTTCATAACCGGACGTCCGTCCAAATATCTGTTCTGGACCGATTCCAGCCCGATCAGCCCGAACTTCTCACTCATACCATATTGGGTAATCATAGCTCTTGCCACACTGGTTGCTTTCTCAATATCATTAGAAGCCCCTGTTGTCACTGTATCAAATACAATCTCTTCTGCAGCACGTCCTCCGAGCATTCCAACTAACATAGCCTGCAGTTCTTTCTTTGTATTCAGGAACTTTTCTTCTTCCGGAGTCTGCATAACATATCCAAGTGCTCCCATCGTACGCGGTACGATCGTAATCTTCTGAACTGGCTCAGAATCCTTCTGCAACGCACTAACAAGCGCATGTCCGACTTCATGGTAAGACACAATCTTGCGCTCTTCCTGATTCATCACACGGTCTTTCTTTTCTTTACCTACCAGCACAACTTCCACTGCTTCAAAAAGATCCGCCTGTGATACGGCATTTCTTCCATTCTTAACTGCGTTGATTGCGGCTTCATTGATCATATTTGCAAGATCTGAGCCAACTGCTCCGGAAGTTGCAAGTGCGATTGCTTCCAGATCAACCGTCTCATCCATCTTCACGTCTTTAGAGTGCACTTTCAGTACTTCCACACGTCCTTTAAGATCTGGTCGTTCCACAATAATACGACGGTCAAAACGTCCCGGTCTTAACAGTGCCGGATCCAGAATCTCCGGACGGTTCGTGGCTGCCAGAAGAACAAGACCTTTGTTACTTTCAAATCCATCCATCTCAGCCAGAAGCTGGTTCAATGTCTGCTCACGCTCATCGTTACCGCCCATCTGTGTATCACGGCTCTTACCAATTGCATCAATCTCGTCAATGAAAATAATACATGGTGCCATCTGCTGTGCCTGCTTAAACAAGTCTCGGACTCTGGATGCTCCGACACCGACATACATCTCTACAAATGCAGATCCACTCAATGAAAAAAACGGTACTTTTGCCTCTCCTGCAACTGCTTTTGCCAAAAGTGTCTTACCTGTTCCCGGAGGTCCTACAAGCAGTGCTCCTTTTGGAAGCTTTGCTCCTACGCTTGTATATTTTCCCGGATTGTGCAGGAAATCTACAACTTCCTGCAAAGATTCCTTCGCCTCATCCTGCCCTGCTACATCCTTAAATGTGACACCGGTCTGTTTTTCCACATACATCTTGGCATTACTCTTGCCAATTCCCATCATGCCTCCGCCTTTCGACATCTTACGGGTCATCCATACGATCAGTGCAATAAATATGACAAGCGGAATGATATTCATAGCATACTGGGCAACAATTGCAGAAGTTGTATCCGGTACCTCCTGATTGAAATCAATCTTTGCTTTTTCCAATTTCTCCACCAATTGATCATCATTCATCCGGCCTGTGTAATATTCCTTGTTGACCTTATCTCCACTTTCCTTCTTTGCCGTGATCAGAATCCTGTCACTCTTAATTTCAACTTTCTCGACCTTCTTCTCATCAATCATCTTCAGGAACTTGTTATAAGTAATTTCCTGGTCACTGTCCACTCCCTGAAACTGATACATAGCAAATACCAAAAGTGCCGTCAGCATCGTAATCAGTATGACAAAAGAAAAGCCTTGTTTGTTATTTTTATTATTATCCTTGTTTCCGTTCTGGTTGTCCATTTTTCTCCTCCTGTGTCACTCTCCATTATACGGACAGCCTTGTTAGAAATCAATAAAAACATTATGAAAAGATTGTAAACTAACCATAATATGTAGTATACTTTTTCTGTGGTTTTTCATGCCTGAATTTTTCTGTATATTTCAGAACAGTTCCGGCATATGAACGATAGAACTCATAATATAATACAGAGGACAAGAGAGGATTTATTCATTATGAAAATTGGTTTTGACAATGACAAGTATCTGCAGATGCAGTCTGCCCACATTAAAGAGCGAATCAGTCAGTTTGACAATAAGCTCTATCTGGAATTCGGAGGCAAATTATTTGACGATTATCACGCTTCCCGTGTACTGCCTGGATTTCAACCTGACAGTAAGCTCCGTATGCTGGACAAGCTTTCCGATCAGGCAGAAATTATCATCGTGATCAGCGCCGAAGACATCGAGCGAAACAAAATCCGTGGAGATCTTGGAATCACTTATGATTCTGATGTTCTCCGCCTGATGAACATTTACCGTGATCGCGGACTCTATGTCGGCAGTGTTGTTATTACAAAATACAGTAACCAGGAAAGTGCTTCCTTATTTAAAGCCCGCCTGGAGAAAATGGGCATCCGTGTATACTGCCACTACTTGATTGCAGGATATCCGACCAACATTCCGGTCATTGTAAGTGAGAACGGTTATGGAAAAAATGATTACATTGAAACTTCCAGACCACTGGTCGTTGTGACTGCTCCCGGACCAGGAAGTGGAAAAATGGCTGTCTGCCTCTCCCAGCTCTATCACGAACTGGAACGCGGAATCCGTGCCGGTTATGCCAAGTTTGAGACATTTCCTATCTGGAATATCCCGCTGAAGCATCCGGTCAACTTAGCTTATGAAGCAGCCACTGCAGATCTGAACGATGTAAATATGATCGATCCATTCCATCTTGAAGCTTATGGCGAGACAACCGTTAACTATAACCGTGATGTAGAGATTTTTCCTGTATTAAATGCAATTTTCCAACGCATTTACGGAGAAAGCCCTTACAAATCACCAACAGACATGGGAGTGAACATGGCCGGAAACTGTATCTGTGATGATGAAGCATGCCGCGAAGCTTCCAAACAGGAAATTTTACGCAGATATTACGAATCCCTGCGCCGTCTTCTTCTTGGTCAGTGCTCCGACAATGAAGTCTATACCATCGAAATGTTGATGAACCAGGCTGGTGTTACTATCCATGACCGCAAAGTTGTTGACGCTGCCCTTGAATACGAGAAAATAACTAATGGTCCTGCTGCTGCTATCGAACTTCATGACGGACGCATTATAAAAGGAAAGACTTCCAAACTGCTCGGAGCAACTGCTGCCATGCTGCTTAATGCCTTGAAAGATCTGGCCGGCATCGAACATTCCTGCCATGTCATTTCACCGGAAGCCATCGAACCAATCCAAACATTAAAGACAAAGTATCTCGGAAACAAGAATCCACGCCTTCATACTGATGAAGTTCTCATTGCTCTTTCTGTAAGCGCAGCTTCTAATCCACTTGCAAAGAAAGCACTAGAACAGCTTCCGAATCTTGCAGGATGCCAGGCACATACTTCCGTCATGGTAAGCTCTGTAGACATTAAACAGTTAAAGCGCCTTTCTATTCAGGCAACTTATGAAGCAAAATATGAAAAAAGAGACTAAAATCTCTGTATTTTTTAATAAAAAAGGTGTATACTTTTAAAGTATTTTTTGAGATATGTTTTTTGGGGGACATGCTTGAACATATTTTTTCATTCTAAGGAGGACATTATGGCAGTAAAATATGTATTTGTTACAGGTGGTGTCGTATCAGGACTTGGAAAAGGAATCACTGCTGCATCTTTAGGTCGTCTTCTGAAAGCTCGTGGTTATACCGTGACTATGCAGAAATTTGACCCTTATATCAACATTGATCCAGGTACTATGAACCCGGTACAACATGGCGAAGTATTTGTAACTGATGACGGAACTGAGACAGATCTTGATCTTGGTCATTATGAGCGTTTTATCGATGAAAGTCTCGGTAAAAATTCCAACGTTACGACTGGTAAAGTCTACTGGTCCGTACTTCAAAAAGAAAGACGCGGAGATTTCGGTGGAGGAACTGTACAGGTTATTCCTCATATTACTAACGAAATAAAATCTCGCTTTTATCGCAATCCTGCTGCTGAGAATACAGAAGTAGCAATCATTGAAGTCGGAGGAACTGTAGGCGATATCGAAAGTCAGCCATTTTTGGAAGCCATCCGTCAGTTCCAGCATGAAAAAGGACATGACAATGTAATTCTCATTCATGTTACATTAATTCCATACCTGAAAGCATCTCAAGAGATGAAAACTAAACCAACACAAGCTAGTGTGAAAGAACTGCAGGGCATGGGAATTCAGCCAGATATCCTTGTATGTCGTTCTGAATATCCACTTGGAACAGGAATTAAAGATAAACTTGCTCTGTTTTGTAATGTTCCTGCAAATCACGTATTGCAGAATCTGGACGTTGAATATTTATATGAAGCTCCACTTGCAATGGAAGAAGAACATCTGGCTCAGGTAGTATGCGAATGCTTGCACTTAAATTGTCCGGAACCAGATTTAAAAGACTGGAAAGAAATGGTGAACTATCTGCGAAATCCAAACACAGAAGTAACCGTCGCACTTGTCGGAAAATACACACAGCTTCATGATGCTTATATCAGTGTTGTAGAAGCACTCAAACATGGTGGAATTTTCAGCCGCGCTACTGTCAATATCAAGTGGGTAGATTCTGAACTGGTAACTGCAGATAATGTTGATGAAATTCTTGGCGATGTCAGTGGTATTCTTGTTCCAGGTGGTTTTGGCAATCGTGGAATTGACGGTATGCTTGAAGCGATCAAATATGCTCGCACACACAATATTCCATTCCTGGGGCTCTGCCTTGGAATGCAGTTATCCATCGTTGAATTTGCAAGAGACGTCATTGGATACAATGATGCTCACAGCGCTGAATTAGATCCAGATACTACACATCCGGTCATTCATATCATGCCAGAACAAATTGATGTAGAAAATATCGGTGGAACATTAAGACTTGGCTCTTACCCATGTGTTTTAAATAAAGGCTCCAAAGCATATAAGCTGTACGGATCTGAAGAAATTCAGGAACGCCACCGTCATCGTTATGAGGTAAATAATGATTACCGCGATGTACTGACTCAAAATGGTATGCTATTATCCGGACTTTCTCCGGATGGACGTATTGTAGAGATGGTAGAGATTCCAGATCATCCTTGGTTCATCGCGACCCAGGCTCATCCAGAATTAAAATCCCGTCCAAACAGACCACACCCATTGTTCCGTGGATTTATTGAAGCATCTCTGGAATATCAAAAAGAACATAAATAAATCACTTGCAGTATATAACTGCTGGAAAATAGACAATTCCAAAATAGGGAGGGTTTGACTTGTACCGAGTCAAACCCTCCCTGAACTTTTATATTTCTAGTAAATCACTCTTTATTATTTAATCTCTACCTGATTCTGCGCTGCGACCAGATGTGCTGCACCATACTTCTCACGAAGCTTTGGCTTTTCAATCTTTCCAGTAGGATTTCTAGGAACCTTTGCAAAAATCAGCTTACGAGGTCTCTTGTATCTTGGAAGTTTCTTGCAGAATTCATCAATTTCCTCCTCTGTGCACTCTACACCAGGTTTTAACTCAATAATTGCTGCTGAAATTTCTCCCAGTCTATGATCTGGAAGTCCGATAACTGCCACATCCAGAATTTTATTATTGGTACGAAGAAAATCTTCAATCTGTACCGGATAAATGTTCTCTCCGCCACTGATAATGACGTCTTTCTTACGGTCAACCAGATAGATAAATCCATCTTCATCTTCCATTGCCATATCTCCAGTATACAACCAGCCATCATGAAGTACTTCAGCCGTTGCTTTTTCATCTTTATAATAGCAAGTCATGACTCCCGGACCTTTGACTGCCAGCTCTCCAGTTTCGCCCTGTGCGACCAGATTTCCATTCTCATCGATAATCTTTGTCTCCCAGCCAAATCCTGCTTTACCGATCGCACCGACTTTATCAATATGATCCAATCCGAGATGCACACATCCAGGTCCAATAGATTCACTCAATCCATAGTTTGTATCATATTTATGATTTGGGAAATATTCCTTCCAGTGACGAATCAGACTTGGCGGTACCGGCTGCGCACCGATATGCATAAGTCTCCACTGCTCCAGATCATAATCCTTCAAATCTACATCTTTGTTATCAATTGCAAGAAGTAAATCCTGTGCCCACGGTACGAGCAGCCATACGATAGTACATTTTTCCTCTGAAACTGCACGAAGAATTGTCTTCGGATTCGTTCCTTTCAAAAGGACTGCCTTTCCACCTGTCAAAAGACTTCCAAACCAATGCATCTTAGCCCCTGTATGGTAAAGTGGCGGAATACATAAAAACACATCGTCCTTTGTCTGTCCATGATGATTCTGCTCTACTCGTGCAGCATGCATCAGAGATTCATGATTATGTAAAATTGCTTTTGGAAATCCTGTTGTTCCAGAAGAAAAATAAATTGCTGCATCATCTTCATCTACAATGTCAATCTTTGGTGACTGACTGGAACAATTTGCTGTATGCGAAGTATAATCTTCTGCAAATCCCGGACAGCCATCGCCTACAAAATACAGAAGTCTTCCTCTTCCGATATCGTCCGCAATCTCCTCCACACGTCCGATAAATTCCGGTCCGAACACTAAAATATCTACATCCGCCAGTTCTACACAATATTTAATCTCATCGGCTGAATAACGGAAGTTCAGCGGTACTGCCAAAGCTCCCGTTTTCAGAATACCAAAATAAATCGGCAGCCACTCCAGACAATTCATCAAAAGGATTCCGACCTTGTCCCCTTTTTGGACTCCGCGTTCCAGAAGCAGATTTGCAAATCGATTTGCTTTCTCATTGAATACATTCCATGTAATTTCGCGTCTGTAATATGGTGCACGGGATGGTTCAATCAAATCATACTCCTTCCACGTGCTCCTTTTTGTCTCTGGCATCTCTGGATTAATCTCTACCAGACAGACGTCATCGCCGTACAGGCGACAATTTTTCTCCAAAATATCCGTAATAGGCATTGCTAATTATTCCCCTTTCTGGCACAAAGCTTCAAATGATTTCAATTATCCTCTTTCCATACTGAAATTTCAAAATCCTTTATAGCTTTGACGCTTTAGCGCTTTTACCCGATAAAGTATATGATATCGGATTTCAAGGAAAATGTCAACGTTTCCACAGAATCTTTCCATCTTAGTTTCCACATTCTAATTTCTGTTGAATCTTTCCATCTTAGTCTTCAATGATTTCTTCATTGTAACCTTCTTCATAATATTTGATCAACGCTTGTGTTCCAAGATCACCATACCCTTCTGCTTCCAAAACTTCATAATTTGCAAGTGTCTGACTAAGCACATCCAAATCCAGCTCACACTGATTTGCTTCAATCAAAGCAATCTTCATATCCTTAATAAAATGTTTCATAAAAAATCCAGGATTATAATCTCCGTGTAGTATCTTCTCTCCAAAGAAATCTAGCTGCTTACTTCCGGCTGCTCCTGTCGCAACAGATTTTAATACAGTCTCACAATCCAAACCTTTTGCTTTTGCATAGCTAAGTGCCTCACAAAGTCCTGACATGGTTCCGGCAATCATGATCTGATTCACCATCTTGGCATGCTGTCCACATCCAGCTTCTCCCTGATAATTGATATTCGTTCCCATAGCTTCAAATAACGGCATACAAGCCTCATAATCTTCCTTGTTGCCACCGACCAGAATAGAAAGTGTTCCTGCCTTTGCTCCTGTATCACCTCCGGTCACCGGCGCATCCACAACATGAACTCCTTTCTTTTTACCTTCTTCATATATTTTCTTGGAAATCATCGGACTGGTCGTTGTCATATCAATCAGATACATTCCTTTCTCTGCCTGATCCATAATATTTCCTTCATCAAAATAAACTTCTTCCACATCCTGAGGAAATCCTACCATCGTAATCACAGCTTCGCTTGCTCTTACACATTCTCCAATCGTCTCATGAAAGATAGCACCTTCCTCTATCACATCATTCACTTTACTCTTTGTTCTTGCATATATATGTAGTTCAAATCCCGCTTTCATAAGATTTTTGACCATGGACTTCCCCATGATTCCAACACCGATAAATCCGATTTTCTTCATAGTCTTTCTCCTGTTTCTTCTATTATATGTATTCAAGAATGCTTTCAAAGTTCTTTCTGTGACTCTGAATTGTATTCTGTGGGGGAGCATACAAATACTCCCCATTTCATTCAGAATACGCCATATGTTTTATAATGTCAATTATATGTTTCTCTATTATGCCCCCACCATTTGCCAAACAAACTACTGTTTAAGATTCTGTTACAATTTATAAATACACTTCATTAAAGCAGCACCTGTTTTACAACACTGAATATACTATATAACATAAAAAATTATTAACGGAGGACTGTATGATAAAACGTATTTCTGTACTTCTTTTACTTCTTGCATTGTCGATGACAGCTCTCTTTGGCTGTTCCCAGACAAAAAAGACAAAACATGCTTCAGCCATTATAAACACTGATAAAACAAACAAAGAAGAAAACCTTACGCCAGTAACACTTAATGAAGTAGCTCATTCTATCTTTTATGCACCTATGTATGTTGCTATTGAAAAAGGTTATTTTGAAGAAGAAGGTATTAATCTCAACCTGGTCACAGGATTTGGAGTCATATAGTTAGTGCAAAACTTTTTTGATTATCTAAATTGAATCGCTTCGATTCTGAGTGCCTGTCCGACCGTTCCCATCGTGGCTACTCCGTCCGCTTTTGTCCAGTCTGTCCAACCAGAATTCTGAACATGTACGCGATACTCGAAGTCACCTTCGAAGCACAAGCATTCCAGGCGTTTACCCTCGCCTACTGTGCCGATAATAGTATCTTTTTTGATGACACCATAGTATTCCCATCCGATTCCCTGGATGTGCGCTTTCGCCTTGATTTCCGTGCCAAGTGGATTGATTTTGAAAGCTTCCAGTCTGAGGTTATGACCCGTGATGCCAATGATATTTTCGCAAGCTCTCTCTCCTAACCAGCCTCTGTTCTGGACGTGTGGATTGACAAGGAATTTAGCAGTCATGATCTCGATTGCTTCAATTTGCAACCCTTTTCCTTTTGTGCCCGCCCAGTTTCCGTTGAATGTCCAATCTGTCCATCCGATGTTTTTCTGGTGAACTCTGTAGATATATGGCGTATCCTTACCGGTAATCTTGATTGCCTCGATACGTTTGTTCTGTCCTGTGGTGCCAAGGATTGTGTCTTTGGAGATATTCTTGTATTCCTTATCGCCTACATCCTTGATATGCACTACCACGTCTGTTTCACCGACAGGAATAAGTCGGAACGCTTCGATGCGCCGGTTCTGTCCGGTCGTTCCAACCATTGCTCCATCGCACTGCCAAGACGCCCAGCCGATTTCGCGCATGTGCGCCTGGTATGAAATTTCTCCAAGGTGACCGGTGGAATTTTGTGTAACGCCTCCACTTTTCAATTCTCCGTCGATTGGTTCTTTCTTTGGTGCGGATGCGACAATTCCGAATGCATTTAAAATACCTCTAGCTAAGTCGTCTGTCTTGGCGTTAAATTTATTCAGGTCTTCTGCGTTGGTGATAAATCCATTTTCTAACAGGCGATAGCTGTATCCTTTTTTAGCTGCTCTTTTTGCGTTTGCAAGGTCGCTTCGCCCTACAATGCTATTGCTGCGTCCCGGGAAAAATGAGGTGATGAAATCCGCGAGCTTATTGTCGTACTGATCTGCTGCAACACCACCTTTGATAATTACATGCCCGCCTTTCGCAGATGCTGATGCACTGTCCATGTGGAGTTCCAGAATTTCATAACTTTTTGGAATGTTGAGTGAACTGATTCCCTTGTCTGCGTACCAGTTTCGATTGGTATCCGCAATTGTGACGTTGTTTCCTCCTAATACTGCGAGTCTGGAAGCAAGGTATCTGACTCTCTCTGCTTCTGTGTATCCGTGCCCTACGGCTCCTGAATCTCCTGCGCCGTGTCCGGCAATGACAAGTAAATGTGCCATGTTATTCTCCTTCCTGTGCGATGTCGCACATCACTATTTGCTTTCCGCATCTTCTGGTAATTCTTCTGTCATATCTTCCAAGAATTTCTGAATCCATTTCTTGATTCTTGCCGGGACTGGCAAGCCACATAGGGCCATATTCTTTAAAATACTGACCGCTTCGTATACTATAAATAACAGACAGAAAAATTCACAGATTCCAAGTTTCTGAATTCCCATAATCTGTATGTACTTCTCTGGCACCATGCCAAGCATATTAATATGCATGATTACATCTGTTGCCATTAAAAGACAAACCGAGAAAAGCATGGCTGCCTTGCGGATTGCTCCGTCAATTCCAACACAACTATTAAACTTATGCTCCTTGATTGCCCGGAGGACTCCAAGAAGCGTGTCCAGTGTCACTGCAATCAGCAGAATCCTGATAAATGAGTTACTTGATAGTAATACTAAAATCTTTTCCATCATATAAATCGTCCTTTCTTCTCGTATAAAAATGTGCACAAAAATAAGACCTTACGGTCTTGCTCTGATTTCCATGTGTTCACCTCTTTTGCATAGAAAAAGAGAGGCGTTAACCTCTCTTGTCTTTCTTTTTCTTGTTCTTTCCTAATAACGGATTGATAATAAGTACTCTGGTTACAACAAGTAATATCACAATACAAATTACAACAAATATATTTACTTCTATTATCCCCCAAAATACATCATACACATTTTCTTGCGTAAGCTTAAAAGTAATATTTGCATTAACTGTTATCAAAGCAAATATGGCAACAAACACAGATATAATAGATATTATATTTGCATACAGCCCATTAACGTTTTTACTAACTTCATCATACTTTTCTTCCAAATCATCATATGTATCTTTTGCATTTACAATCTCTTCTTTTACTACTTTACGTATATTTTCCCAATCGTTAACTGTCGTATCTTCTTCTATAGAATAATATGTTTTTTCACCATTTTTGGTCTTGAACGAATACACTATTTTCTTATCAATCAAATCATTAAGGCAAATTATACAAGTAGCTCTTGATATTCCCAACTGTTCCGAAATATTTGTTGATGTCATTGCTGGGCTTATCTTTAATAACTGTTGGATTTCCTCGCCTATGTCTCTAATCATTTTATACCCACTCCCTTTCCACCGCCATTATACAGCAGAAAGAGATATCTGCCAAGATTAATCTCCTAAGAGCAGTGCCAGCTTCTTGGCTCTTAACGCATCTCCTCCACCGGCAGATACTTCCATGTAGCACTCTGCATCATTTTCCACGATGGTTGTTCTGGCGTATGTTACAAGATTCTTGTATGCCTGGATTTCTTCTGGTGTGAGGTCGCGCTCGATCGGCTCTGCACGAACATATAATACGTGTGTATCCGTCTGCTCAACAATCTTTTTGAAAGATGCTATTGCCTTTGTGTTATCCGATGCATCATCTAAATCACTTGTATGCAATGAAATTGTAATATAGTTACTATTCACTTCTGCATTGCAACCAATTTTTCTCCCTCCCCAGGCGTCAGCATTATGTTGGCATATAGTAGCTAATGTTTTTGTATTTCCTACATGCGCATATTTCGTTAAGTACGCATAAAATCCAGTACCATTACTGGTATTAACATTCACTCCCCAGGTATTCCATTCGAGGTTGATATCTTTTAGCGGTAAGTCACATATATTCTGTACATACTTCCCACGCTTCAAATCCGCATAATCAGCTATCCACTGCTGACCATTGGCATCGGTGTAGTTTCCATCTGAGTCCACTGGAATAGCTGGGAGTCCGGTTGGGGTGCTGATGGAGAGGAATTGTGGCTCATGGTATGGTGTATAATCTGTGGTTACATCATTTATTTCAATTTGAATATCATATATCTTCTCAAACAATCGCGTAAAACTAGTTTTGTAAAAGAAAATATTCTTTTCTCCACCCGAGCAAGTTATGGTTGACGAATATTTATTTACTCCGCTTTTTGCATCGAAATAAAAAAAAGTATTGCAAAAATTCAATTCAGAATCATGACAATAAGCTTTTACTGCTCCACTACCTGTTCCAACTCCTATGAACGACATCGTTAATTTTGCACCCTTCTTCATTTGAATGGGTAATTTATAGTATTGCGTTTTTGAAATATCTGTATTGCCATCAAATAGATTCTTTCCACATATCGTAACTTCTACTTCTCCACCAGCTCCAGCACTTACAATCTCCTGCGGATAGTCTGGCGATGGGCTTGGTTGTCCGCCGGTGTAAGGTTCATAAACAGTAGCTTCTGAACCATATTCTATTTGAATGTCTGAAAGGATAATCTCCCCAGAACCAGAGCCGTATGATATCCAGAATTTATCAGTTGACAACACAGGTGTTACTGTTATTTTAATAACTTTATTGTTGTTCCACATTTTTTCACTGTCCACTTTTGCGTTATTAATCATTACGGAAATCATCAAATACGTTATTGTCGACGGTTTAGTAGCTTTAACGCTGATTGTTATTTGTTTTCTGACGAACGCTCCAAGATTAACTTCAATTTTATTAATCGCACTCAAACTAGAAACATATGTTCCATCAGACTGTTTAAACTGAGAATAGTATTCGTCTGCGTTAATAAGATTCTTCCCAGTTGTCGTCTCCTGCTTACTTCGCCCAAATACTTTCATTTCATCCATCGGATTATTCTTTAATGTATCTGACATGATTGCTGGGTTCCCGGAGGCAGATATCTCTGCCCCGGTTCTGTTCTTGAGGATTTTAAATAATAAGCTATCCATCATACCCACGGCCCCCATTGTCCATTATTTCCCATGACGCACATATCTAATGCCGGTGTATAGCAGATACTGCCCGGAGTTATACTTCCGGCGCCGGTAAGCCCCGGAACGTCTGCTATAAGCGTCGGAAGTGTATCTTCCTTGCTGTCTGCAAGAAGCTTCAGGCACATCCCGCCGCCTGAGTACGTGCGCTTAATATCAATCAGTTTTACTGCCATGTGATATCTCCTTTCTTATCTTAGAAATTATATTGGCCTACATCTACTACATCCGACCACAAACTAAACGTCTCATCTTTGCCGTAAGCCTTCACCTTGATTGTTGCTTCTTCCAATCCCTCTTCCAGAAATTTATCACAATAGTTCGCTCGAATAAGTCCATTATAAGTTGTTGTATATGTCTTCTTATTTCCATCAGCCTTTGTAACCATTATCTCGTAAGATGTGGCGTTTTCTACGGCATCCCATCCAACACTTATATATCCATATGTTCCATATCTGGTTGTCTTCTGGATATATGTTGCATTATTGATTACAGGCTTGCTCAATACATTCTTTTCAATAAACTTCTTTGCCGCAACATCAATTCCGGCTTGCAGTTTATCGTCAATCTTAACTTCGATTTCCGGTATATCAATGTGTGGTGGTTTGAGTGGTGGCGTACATGCCAGTGCTGGCACTGCACAGTCAAGTGTTAATACTGCCATTAATACAACTGTTATTATTTTTTTCATTTTTCTCATAATTTTCCTCCTATTCTATTGCTATCCAGGTATATTCCGCGCCCTGCATTAGTTTTGTTATTGCCGTATTATCTTTTGGTGTATACGAAACCGTTCCGCCTTCGACAGCAATTGTCCCCGAACTATATCCAACAGTCTTAAAGTACTGGCTATAACTTACACCGACAACTGTTGTAGTTCCATCTGCATATGCCGCACTTATCACTCCACTTGTCGAGGCGCTTTTGTGGCAAAATAACACAAAAGTGCTAACATTATCAAGTCCCGTATCTATCGTAACTGGATCTGCGCCTGCACCCGTAACAGTCCCTTGTGCTGTCTTGCTTCCACCAGAACTGCCCCCTGCGAAACTTCCGACAACTCCGAAAATGGATACACCGTTTTTAATATTTTCCGCTAACAGATTTGCATCACCTTTGATTGTCTGCGTACCTGACAGATACTTTCCAGACGCTATGGTCTTATCTGATGCGCCTGGTGTTATTGTTTGTGCAGCCTGGCTCTGAATGGAACCTGTTACTTTTCCATTGTTTGTATAACCAACAATTCCCGATAGCATCTTACCTGCTGTAACATCGGCATCTGAACCAGATATACGGATATAATACTTATTATCTTGGACACCCTTTAATGGATATGCGTCTTCCGCGTCTGTCGATATATATCCGAGCAGATTATCACCTTTTACTGTGTCCGGTGCATCCTTTACCGTCATAACCGTATACGGATTGATAACCGAGTACCTACCCTTTCTCAGAATTTTCTTCGCTTTCCTGCCCACCGAATCTTCCGGTAGATAATATGTGTCACCACTTGTTGTCCCTTTATTCAATTCAAAATATCCGTCATTCGTTATAGTCCAACCAACATATGTTGTGCTATCATAACCATCTGGAAAGGATGTACTTGTCAAACTTTTTGTTGTATAATTCCACTCTTCTTTTGTATCGTAAATTGCCCATACATAAGCACCAGTTCCGATGCCTGCCTGGCACTGATGTGTTCCAATAACCTCTTCGCCCGCAGCGTTATACCCTATGATTCCTTTCAACATCTTATCTGGAGCTACCGTAGAGCCCGATAGGTCTATGACCGTCTTTGAGCCATACATTACCTTGTTGATTCCCACTTTTTCACCTCCTATCCGATATTGACAGTTGTTCCGCCGGATTCTCCGTCGGACTCTACATATGGGATTTCCCGGACCGTTACACTGGACAGGCAATCATAACCTTCATCCGGTGTGACTACTTGTTCTGCAACTCTTGGCGTCACCGTCTTAGCTTGCGCTTTCATAGTTCCAGACGCCCCCGAGCTTTCGCCGAAATACATAACCATGTAATTAATTCTGATAGAGCCTGTATTTGCACCAGACGCTAATGTTGCGTACCATATTCCGTTTAGATACGTTGCTCCTTGCACATGCACAGTCTGGGCGGAACCGTCGCCATTTGCAAATGACACTGTCGTATTGGCATTTGAACTATCATCCGTATCCAGTAGAGTATTTAGCTCTTCGCTAGTTAAAACCGCTACTGATGTGGGACTACCAGAACTGATCTGTACAACTTTTGTTCCGGCTTCCATCCGGTTGATATTCCGCTTTGTAGTCTTGTAATCCTTGAGCGTCTTGTAGATTGGAAGTTCCTGGCAATTTGTAAAATAGTCTTTAGTTAATCCGACATATACATCATCAGACTTGTGCCGAAGAAAATACCTGGCCCTGTCCCCGTTCACATCCCCAAACCACCCGATAGGCGATAGTATCGTTGGCAATTGGTATCCGGTCGAGTAATCCATTCCACCAAATTGTAACTCACCACGTTCCATATCGAGGGTGTAGCCATTTGTCTTGGAATATAATGAAATCAACTGTTCAAGGGTATTAATTACGAACTGCTCATCTTCACTCTGTATGATTCCTGCAGTTACTGTTCCAAGTTTCGCAGTAATGGCACTCAGCGTCTCAACATCAAGATTTTCAATGGCGATGTAATACAGTACCCACTCTTTTCCATCCCATCTTTTAATCGGCTGTTTTGATCCAGTCGTCCATAACTGATTCACCTCTGGATTTTCCGGCGCCGTCTCAGACACAATGATTCCGGAATCTCCATCCTTGCCCGGAGTCCCATCTTTGATAGTTTCAGATTTCGCACCGTTCTTATCTGTTACTGTAATCGTAGTCTCACCATCTTTCTTATCGATGTCCACGGTCGGGGAATAACCATCCTCTCCCGGCTCTCCGTTAGTTCCACTCTTCGCAACCGAGTAAGCGGTGTTGCTACTGCCGTTCGTATAATAGGTAATTGTTCTAGTCCAGAGATATTTTCCCGACTCTGCAGATACTGGCTCGGAGCTCCATTCTCCTTCTGGTGGTTCTGTCCCGGATTCTCCAACCTGATAACTTACTTCGCTGTGATCCACAGATACAATCTTGCCTTGCAGCTCTTTCATGATGGCATCGACATCCTGCGTCTTCTTGGATTCCATTAATGTATAATTAGCAAGTTTCCCGGTATCTTCTCCAACAACCGTGTAATGATTCTGTACTTCCTGCACTCTGGCAGACAGGTATATTTTTTCCTGATAACGATTATCTGCAATCTGAATAGTGTCCCCGATATCCGCCTGTAAATCATATAACTCTGCCTCATAGGATACTTTCTTATCATTCCGCTTCTTGAGTTCTGACAGCCCTCTGTTAAATAGTTCTTGTGGAGAATCCGTATCATACTGGAATGCTCCATTGATATATCCGTCAAATTCTCCCTGTCCTACATAATCATAAGCTCGGAATCTGGACCATTTCTGATGTGCCTCTCGGTCGTAGATTCGGATATGACCTTTGGGACTATAGTATTTTCCGTCATCATATTCGATGGAAGAAATGTTTGTCACTACACCATCCGTTTCCTTGCCGTAACAGATCAGACAGGTACACAAGTCTTCGATGCTTCCGCTTCTGGTCAAGGCAACTAAGTTGATGTCATCAATAAATGTCTGCTGAACCTTATCCTCGCCAATTGTCTTGTAGATGTTCACGATCTGTTTTGTTACAGTCACTCCATTCATCTCAATTACAAACTCGCATTCTGCATCAAACGCATTCATGATCATCCCAATTCTGGCCAGATGACTATCCGTCTTGCTTTCATATTTTGTGGCTCTTTTGCGGTCCGGAATCTCATTGATGCCAATCTCCCAACCTGTATCATGCAAACATCGATTCATAGTATCCTCTACAGATTCTGCCGACACATTCCAGGCTCCCGCAACCTCATTGATAAGGTCCAGGCCAATATCCTCACAATGTACGTCTAATTCATCGTCTCCTTCAACGGTCATGATGGTATAGAGCCTGTCTTTTCCGTACTTATCCTTGAATGCAATATAATTTCCTTCCGTGATGTATTTAACATCTTCATGGTCGGGAAATGTCGTAAAATCATAAGTTCCGATTGCCACATTATTCGTAAGCGAAATCGTCTGTCCTTGATTAGCCCCGCTATCATCAATCCGCAAGCTGTCCGGCGAATCTGTGGACGGATTGCACAGTACATGCATGTCACGCCCGATGATAAACCATTCCATCTATAACCACCTCTCTCTATAAGTTATTGTAACTTCTGGTATTTGCGAAAATGTTGATGTTACAATGCCAAGTGTATGTTCTCCTGGAGGAAGAAGTAACGGCCGGCTTCCAATGTCTACGGTATCCCAATCCAAGATTCCGTTAATGTATAGCTTGTTTGAATTTCCATCCAAATAAATCTCATCATCCGGCTGGAAATAATTTGGAATATCATCATATTTCTGAACATTATGCTTTACCACATTGATTGCTCTTAACAGATTATTCCGGATCGTCGGATTCGTTTTGTATCCTGCACCGTACCAGGTAATCTTCCTAAGTTTCGCCGAAGAATCCTCCGCCTTAAAGGTCTTGCTGATTCCAGCGTAACTGAATTTGACCGTAATGTTCTCTCCAATCTTTTCTACTCGAATGCAAGCACCATCACCTTCGCGTCCCGTCACATAGAACTTCGTAGTGTTTTTGGTATCCCAAACGCGCTTCTGACCAATATAGATTGCCATATCTGACCGTTCAAAAGACGCATTGTTGTCTTCAAACACCACCGCCACGATGATGTTATCATCTGCATCTGAGAACGTTACAGAATTATGTCCGACCTGCTTTCCTGCGTCAGATCCAGCTCCGACAGTGTTAAAATCAAATCGCCAATCACAGCGCCAGTTCTCCGGATATTCTCCGTTTACATCCGCCGGCACTGTCTTAGTCAATGCTGCTCCATGCCAGCTGTCGCCGGTCTTATAATTGGATACTTTTACATACCCCTCTGTTCCAGACTCCTTAACATAAGCCACTGTTCCAGACTGCAGTCTTTCCGGTGTGACCGGTGGCGTGATTCCCTGGTTAAGCGCCCAGCCACAGTCCCTGTATAAGTGGTCATCAAATAACCGCTCGGACGCCTCATAACTCACACCATCCACCTCTTCTGGATGCCCGATCTGATAGAATCGATCGTCCAGAGTCAGTCCAAGATATCCATTCTCGGACTTCATGAGGGCTGCAACATTGATTGGAACAAATTCTGTTCCATTATTTTTTAGTGTGATTTCCGTGGTCGTTCCATTGTTTGTCGCGGCTGTTTCTGCCAAAGAATACGCCACACCTTCCGGCACGACCCATTCTATAGTTCCTTCCCCGAAATACAACATTTCCTCCAGGTCAAGATCGCCATTTGGAATCGCATAATATACCTTGCTCGGTGTGCTACCAAATATAAGTTCTTTTGGTTCATTTACATTCAGGATACGCTCCAACTCATTATATTTTTCTTCTATATTGCCCTCTATGGAAAACGGCATTGGTATTGTTTTGGACTTGTATGCTGTCGTTTTGTATTTTGCACCTCGCGTACCCGCAGATAGCTCAGTCACCTGTGGGGCCCAGCTTACGCCTTTTCTTGGCGTAAATCCTCTTAGCACATTAATATACTTATTTAATTCACTGCCGTTGAATCTTACAGATAAGCTCATCTTATTCCCGCCTTTCTGCTATTTTCTCTCTGCATCTTATCGTTTTCTTCTTTGATTGGTTTCGCCAATGCCTTCGCTGCAACTCTCTTGTCTAGATACAGGTTAGCCTCAACTGGTCTGTCAGTATACTTTTCTAATAAGGCTGCCACTTTTGACAACATTTGGCAGACATTCTGCGTTTCCGTATTGCTTCCCGCATATCCAGTTCCTGCTCCTGCATATGCAGCAGATTGAACCGCAACAGATCTCGCCTGCAATGACGATACTACATTTTTCAATCCTGCTTGCATCATGTTAATCGGGATGTTCTTTTCAAAACCTATTCCCATTCCAAGAGCCATCATCTTTCCAACCTGATCGCGGAATACCCGTGACGGGGAATGAATACCCAATGCATTCTTGGCCGCATTCAGTGCGCTTTCCGCTGCACCTTTGGCAGCTTCTACAATTGCTCCTGCGGCACCCTTGAGCCCGTTCGCAATTCCTTTAATGATGTTCATTCCGACGCTGCCCCAATCAACACTTGTAAATGCGTTCTTTACTTGGCTGATAATCGATGGAATCTTACTAATAAGCTGTGGCACTGCCTGGATAAGTCCGGTTCCCAGAATCGTTATAATCTTAATTCCAGCAAGCAAAATCTTCGGCAGATTGGAAATAATTGCCGTTGCTAACTGCCCGATAATCGTCGGTGCCTTATTAATTAGCTGTGGAAGTGCATTCACAACTCCCTGAGCCAGTCCCACCAATAGATTAATGCCTGCGTCTACCAATTGCCCAACGTTAGACAGTAAGGAACTGACCAACGTCACAATCATCATGAGCGCTGTTGGAATCAATGTAGGTAACTGCTGCGCAATGCCTGTGATCAGAGTAGATACAATTGCAATACCACCTTGAATAATTGCCGGTAGATTTGCTGTAATCGCAAGCATGAGGTTATTCAGCATCGTAGCGCCTTGCGCAATCAAATTCGGTAATGCTGCTACAATTCCATTACAGAAATTGGTGACAACCTCCGGTCCCTTAGTCTGCATCATAAGCAGGATCTGGTCTATCTGTGTACCGAACTGACTGTATAATAAGCCAAGCCCCACGGCTACAAGAGCAACTACCGCTGCTATATTCATAAATCCCAATAACTGAGGAACAAAACTTGCTGCTTTTGATAAGACTGGTGCAAATGCATCTCCTGCTACTCCAAGATAGCCTATGAATTTATTTGCAAATCCGGATATCTTTGGTAATACCGAATTAAGTGCCCCTCCTAGCAATGAACCAAATCCCTTTGCTCCATTCGCTATGGTCGTAAACGTTCCGGATATACTACTTCCAATGGATTTAACAACGCCTGTTATCTTTGGAAATTTTCCGGAAATAGCAGGTCCGATTTTTCCAAATGAAGCTGCAATTCCTTTTGGAATTTCTGCGAAATCATTTACAAGCTTACCAAGTGGGCCAGAACTAACGGAGCTACTTACTTTTCCAAATATCTTAGTTAGACTCGGAGACAAATCTTCAAACGGAAGTAGTATGGCATCCTTAATGTTATGGAATACCTTCGCCCCGGATTGCATGCTTGTCCCAAGACTCTTGATTCCTCCCGGAATCTTCTGAAACTTAGCGGTAACTCCACCGCTAACCTCCCCTAGTCCACCAAGAATATCAGAAAATGTTCCGGCACTCTTGCCAATCAGCGAAAAAGCAGGAACTGCACCAATCAGAACTGCGGACATCTTACCGAGGTTTGCAAGTTGTCCGATATCCATACTGCCGAGCTTATCAGTAATGTTTCCAACTGCATCAGCAAAACCTTTCGCCGCTGGAACGGAATTGCCAATTTTATCAGCAATTGCCCCAACGACTTCAAGTCCGGTTTTTCCCAATCTTGGGACTATCTCACCAAGATTCTTGAGAATATTCTGAGTTGCTGTTCCAAATGTTTCTACAAGCTCCTGATTTGTTATTACTCCGCCTTGGAAATTCTCCCATGCTGCCTTAGCAGAATTAACAGATCCTTCAATGGTTTCTCCGGCCTCTTCCGCTGAAGTGCCTGTAATTCCAAGATTCTGCTGAATTACATGAATTGCCTGGATCATCTGGTCAAATGTGACATTGTCCAGATCACTTATCTTTTCATTTAGGATTCCAGAATCATTAATCAATCGAATCATTTCCGATTGAGTACCGCCATAACCTAGCTTTAGGTTGTCGAGCATCGTATAATTCTGCTTAGCGAAGCCTTGATAGGCGTTCTGGATATCTTGCATGTTGGTACCCATCTTATTGGCATTATCTGCCATATCGATGAGCGCCATATCTGCAATCTCTGCTGCTTTAGCCGTATCCCCACCAAGTCCCTGCAGCAAGGATGCAGAAAAGCTCGTGACTGTAGACATGTAATCATTTGCAGATATCTGCGCTGTTTTATATGCACGGTTAGCATTCTTGATTACGGTGTCCGCACTATCCTTGAACAGTGTTTCGACACCGCCTACCTGTTGCTCCATATTCGCAACAACACCAAGTGAAGACTTAATGATTACGCCGGCAGCGGTTCCTACAGCTGCCACAGCTCCAGTCATTGCCTTAGACACTATGGATAGTCCGCTTTTTCCGAGACTGCTTAGTTTGCTAACGCCCTCATTAAAACCTTTTTCATTTATCTTGGTATCAAAATTCAAATATCCGTCTGCCATACTATCATCCTTTCTGATAGCACGGCTCAACGGCTCACATGTGCTTTTAAATCTTAATATTTATTTCTCTTTTACATTCCCGGCAGTTCAGATACACTCCACTACATTTGGCTGTATCCTCGTAAATCAATAACTTCTTACCACAATAAGGACATCTATACCACTTTCGTTCTGTCGGGATCCTGATCATATTCTTCATTATGCGAACATATCTCCAATCTCATAATCTGTCATTTTCCTGCGCTTCTTTTTCTTGAGAGCGACTGCCTCTTGAATCTTTTTCACTCTCTTGCGCTCGTCCTTATCTTTAATATCCCGGAGGTCTGTGTTCCGGTACAAAATGCGCTGTTTGATTTCTGTGTTGTCCGGAAGTCCGATGAACAGCGTCTGAAACTCCCACCAGTGCATATATGGCACAGACTGCAGGTCGATTCCGTATGCTTCGCGGAATGCGCTGTAAATCCAAACCATATCCTCATCGAAAGAATACACTTGTTTTGGTGGAAGCATTGGCTCATCGGATTCTTCGCCATCCTGCCTCATTGCAAGAAAATCTCCCAGAGCCTCAATTGCCTCTTCCAAATCGTCCGGAATTCCATCTATATACCACTGCAATAATAGCCGGCACTTAATTTGCCACGGAACGTCCTCGTCTTCCACCAACTTCGTGAATCGTATCCATTCCCGGAAATCTGTCTCGACCTCATAGTCTTTCCCGTTTACGCATACCGTATCGGGGAACTTATCAATCAGAATGTTCATAGCATGCTACCTATTACCATTAGGATAATAACTAACATTTCCTTTATTATGCTTCTTTCCCTGTTGCTTATTATAATTGCGCTTTTGCTGTCTGTTTCCGTGCTGCTGAACAGTATACTTGTCATACTTTTTGTTCAACTTGTCAACCTCCTCTTCCTCGAACTTAGCAATCATATCTGATGCATCTATGCACATGTTGAGGCTGGTTCTACCCTGGAACATCTCTTCGTGTGTTCCCTCTCCAAGAATATAGTCAAAAAAATTGAAGAAACACTGACACTGTGCGCGAACAATATCTGCTGCTTTTCCAGTCTTAGGTATTCCCTTCATGTCTTCTTCCAAATTCTGCTTCGCTTCATCAATGCGGTCCAGGAAATCCGCATCGGTAAAATCAATCTCTGCTTCGAGATTTCCGTATTTAAAAAGGCTCATCGGCTCACTCTCCTATCTTTTTATTAATCCGCTGCAAACGTACATGTCTGCCAGTTGTCTGTTGTTGTGGCGGTACCCTTGATTTTCTCACCATTGGCTTTCAGGCTACCTTTGTAAATCAATGCATCAGTTCCATCTCCTGAATTGTCTGGAACAACGCTCCAATCACGCTTTCTAGCAACACATGTATTCGGTGTATCTGCCTTAATATCAAAAAGATCTACCACAACGATGCTTACCTGTGCATCAGAGCCAAGTAATTCATCATCTGTGATTTCTGCAATTTTCTGCTGTACCAGATCATTGGTATAGCGGTCAAATTCATAATCGTTTGATGGGGCATATCCCACAACATCTGTTCTCTCACTTTCTTCGTCCACATAATGGCGGCTGTACTCGGAAGCGTTCTTGCTCTCAGACATGGACGTGAATCCTGTCATTCTGGTATATGTCTTTCCATCACTGGCAACGTCCATAAATGCCACTCTCTTGTGTCTTCCGACTAATTTCTTTTTTGTATCTGCTCCTGACATTTTGTACCTCCTACTTATAAATCAATCTGCAAATCATCTGATACCGCCCCAGATCTTCCTCTGTGCTAAATAAATAGCCGGACTGCAACACGTCTACCCGTATAGCATCGTGCCCGTCCAGCTCTGGGAGGATATCGTCTAAATTGTTCTGTTCTGTCCATTCCGCAAAATCCTGATAAAAACCACTGTTGGCAATGCCTGTTCTGGCGTCGCCATCATAAGCTTCTTTCGAAGTGAATGCGAACTGGAATTGCTTCAGGCAGCTCCCATCTACATATCTTTTATAAATAGGATCTGCCCCAATCGGATCAATAGAATATTCCATTCCATTACCCAGATAATCAATATTAATTCTCCGGTCATCGATATCCGGATATGTCATAACATAATCCCGGATACTCTGGATAATCGGCTTCTTACCGTCCTGCAATCTGCTCTGCTCCTTTCAGAATAGCCTCCTTGTTGCTTGCCTTCATCTTTTCGAACCATCTCGCTTTAGACTTATGCTCGTAATACTGCCGGCGGGCGTAAGGTGTCAGGTACTCAATGGATCCAGAACCTATCACAGTTCCAAGTGTTGCTGACTTAATCATCATGCCGGTCCGTCTTGGCGTAAGCGGATTCATGTATCTCAAGCATTCGGAATCGACAAACTCCTGAGCTTTCGAAAAATTCTCTGCTTTTGTCCGAGCAAATGACGGATTCCATTCAAGCCTCGCTTGGACAGAACCGTTCGCCGTTACCTCTGTGAATACGCTTCCTCTTGGAGTCGTAATGCTGAAATTTTTCTTTGATGCCATCTTAAGCGCCTCCTATTCTCCAATGCGGGAGCCCTCCGAAGCGGTTGTCTGACCAGGACAACACTTTACAGTGTCTCAATCGTACATCGGTGAGATCTGCTGGCTTTTCAATCTCCTTGTCACATTCTCCCAGAACAATATGATCATCAAGCTGAATCGTCCAGCAATCTCCCGGATTATCTTTCTTCACATATTCCTCTGGTGGAAGATACTGATCTGCATTCTCCACATCTGTAGGAATACGAATCTTGTACACTTCTGCGCTGTTCAGTCCGGAATCACCTGCAGATACTTTATGGTCCACATACACATGCACGCCCCGGATTACCGTTCGATTCCAGGTGTCAAAGGTGGTTTTACTGCCGGTTTTCCGGTTATAGATTGTAATCGTCGCATTCGTCAGCATGACAACACCCTACCTTTCTTGATAACCACCCGGTCGGAAGCAAATATGTAGATGCAGCTTCATACGCTTTCTTTCTAATCAGCTCTTCCATTGTCTGACCATCAGCCTGTTCTACCGCATATGATACACTGTAGCCATCGTTATTCTCAGACTTGACCGTACCTGCTTCCTGCTTCTTTTTGCAGGAATAATACACGTCAGCCACAGCGCACACTGCATCTTTTACCGCAGTATTTTCAACTGCAAAAATATCTCCTCTGACATAAGTCAGTTTCCTGATATAAGCTTCAGCCCTGCGCTCAGCAGATGGATATTCCCTTTCAGGAATATCCCCGCCATAGTGATCCGCATAATATGAATAATCTGCGTACATTTACTCCTACTCCCCTGCTTTCAGAATTGAGAACGGACATCTTTTGGTTTTATCTTTTGCAAGTGCATTGATTGGGTTTGGAATCTCCCAGCCAAGACGCATTACTGCACGAAGTGCAACCATGTCATTCTGCATCAGGTTGTATGCAATAGATCCATCTGTGTTCTGAACAACACCCTCAGTAAACAACTTAAATGTAATATCCTGTCTGATGGAATATACAAGCTGTGAGAAATCTCCGGAAATCATCAGTGCCTTAGTCTTATCAAATGACCCATTGTTTGGGAAGTTCATTGGAGAACCGTCCAGTGCATACTGTGTAGAACCCTGCATATCTGTTTTGAACAACGGATCACCGTTGGTATTTTTCAGCCCGCGAAGCTTCGCTCTCATGGAAATATCAGCCATGTGACCATTGACCATGTATCCACAATTCTCGACTTTCGCAATCACACCGTCTTCTGCCATGATTTTGTCATACAGCGGATCCGCTGAGCCAAGTGTTACCACGGATCCAGCTTTTGTGGCTGTCGCAACAACATCGTCTCTCCAAGTAGACGGTTTATCGCTACCAAACAGTACAGCTCCATCAATCTTATTTCCAAATGCCTCTGTGACCCTTGGTTTTACTTCGCCCCAAATATCATAGTCTGAATCATCTAATACAGATTCTGGAATCGGTACAATTACCGCAATTTCCTCTGCAATGATAAATTTCTTATCCCATGCCTGCTTTGTTGTCTTTTTCTGTCCAGAATCGCCATTTACGAAATAGGCAATCGGCAGCATATCAAGAACTGGCATCTTGTATTGCTTGCTTGTCATATTTGCCAGCTTACGTCCCCTTGACAGTACTGCAGACTGCGCAATTGTACCCTGAATAATTTCTTTTGCTTCCTGGGTTGGAATCAGGGACTCTGCTCCGGTACGGTCGATAATATTCACATCGTCCTGGAACATTCTTAAATTCATTCTGTTTTTATTCATTTTATACCTCCATTATCTTCTTGCTGCAGCACGGATACGATCATTGATGGAAGCGTTCATATCTCCACCAGAACCCTCAGAAGTGTTCCCTGCAGATGTTGAAATACGATAACTGTTCGTACCACCTGCAAATCTTGGATTCTCCTTCAGGAATCTTTCTGCAGCTTTCTCAAATGTTGTCTTATCGTCTACAAGTTTCGATACCTTGAACATGACATAATCAAGATCTTCTGATTTCACACCTTTCCCAGATAAGAATTTTTCATTCTTCATCTGCTGCACCTCATTCAAAGCATCGTCACGCTCCTTCTGGAGCTTTGCAGCGTCTGGCTGATTGGCAGCACGTTCTGCTTTGAAATTATTGATTGCCTGTGTGACCTCAGTTTCTGTCATTCCCTGCGTCCGAAAGAAATTTGCAAGTGCTGTTCTCTCTGAACGCTCTACCCTTGCACTCGCGATCTCTTCCAGCTGTTCATAGGTATATGTTCCGGTATTATGCGCTCCGGATGCGCTCCCAGCGGATCCCTGACCGCCGTTTCCAGCCCCGGCATTTCCACCCTGTCCACCAGAGCCAGCTCCTGTGCCGTTTTCAAAGAGCTGTAAATTCATTCTGTATTTCATGCTTTTTACCTCCGTTTTGCCTCGACAGGCTCCCGAGCTTTTCTTGTCTTCACGTTTTGGACATAATAAAAACACCCTCTCGGGTGCTTGTTACTGAAATTCTATACAATTGTATTCCCGGTTGATATCTGTAAGTCCCAGGAACCATGAATCTATCAGAAGTTTTCCACCATCTGAAAGATTCTCCCATTCAATTACCATCATACCGCTGCCTGTATCTGCCTGGATTCTATCGCCGGTCAAATCCCTTAATGAATTGATTAGACTGCATGTCAGAGCTGATACTGCAGCACATACCCGGTCGATACCACTGGAATCTTTCCGGCAGGCATGGCCAGACATGCTAATTTTTTTATTTTTTACCGTTACAGTTATCATGATACCTCCTAAAAATGCGTACAAAAATACCACCGGTCATATCGACTTGTGGTAACTACACAACTGCTTTTAACGCTTTGTTGTATTCAATTTCCAACTCACGTTTAAATTTTTCAATCTCTTCTGGTTTCATTCCCGGTTCTGCTGATGCACAAATGTCTGGGGTTTCTTCTGCCAATATTTCAGTTGCTCTCGGCTGTTCCGCATGCATTGCATCGTACTCATCAACTAATGCATCTTCAAGGATAATAGAAAACTCATATATATCTTCCGGAGTATTTTCAAGAAAATCCTTTATATAATTCATATATTTTTTAAAGACCTGCATCCGTCCATTCCTCCTTTTTATTTTTCCTTCGAACAATACTAACTATATCGCCGGAGTTTTTATTTTTTATAACTACAAGCTGTTTGCTTGGGCTGAACCAAATCATTTTCTCTTCTCCTTCAGAATAATTCGGCATAGTTTTTATTAGATCGAGCACATCTTCTTCGTGAATCACTTCATATCCTGGCTTATTTAATCTTGGTAATCGACTCAAAGCATGAACTGATAATTCTTCTCCTTGCTCTCTGAATCTATCATACGCCTGTTTAGACGTGTTCTTAAATTCTTCCGACCAATCTTTCTTGTTAATCTCAAGATGTGTTGAAAATCTATTCTGAAGCTTTTCCCACTGTTCACTATCATTATATTTCACCTGCCCGAACTTAGCAAGTGAACCAACAGAATCTCCAAGAACTTCTTTATATCTTTTATACTGAGCTACGTCTTTCGATGCGTTCTTAACCATTTCTGGGTGGAACATGGAATTCTGGCTCTTGTTGTTCGTAGCAACCTTTCCACGCATATCCAAATAGATACGCTCACGCTCTTCCGTGAGACTCATCTTCCTGCAGAACCTGGAATACTCGTTGAGCTGCCCTTGATATTTTGCCTTGTGCAGAATGATTTCGTCCTGATCAGCGCCACCATACTGCAGTAATCGCACTTTCTCGCGTTGCGCTCTCATAGCTGTTTCCATCTGTCGTTGCCTCTGCTTGGCTTCATACAAGGTATATCCCTTACCGTCAAATATCTTAGGTTCTACTTCTTCCTCATTCTTAGTATCCAGCCATTCATCAGACCAGTTGCGCTGCGAAATGCCAGGGAAGAACGGATAATACTCATGTCAATGGTAGCAGTTCCAACCTCCTAATCCTTCACCGGTCCCATAACCTGTACTACTGACAAAGTCTGGATAATCTGCCATGCTCGCATCCCCCCCTCCACAACAAAAGGAGCCTTTTGGCTCCCTCTGCTTTATTTCCAATATTTTTCTTCCGCTGTTTTTCTTGCTTCAAGTGCTTCTTCTATTCTATCGTATGTCCCTAAATTAATACGTTTTTTATCTACAGTAATATAAGCTCTCCATTTTTCCGAATCTTTTCTCCACATAACTCCTGGATAACCTGATGTATTTGTCTTTCTCGGCTTTTTATCTCGATTCCAACAATTCTCTTGAAAAGAAATCCACCTGCAATTTTCAGGACAATAATCTCCGTTTACATCTATGCGGTCTATTGTTAATTTATCTGCATAACCATTTTTTATCGCCCACTGTTTAAACGCCTCAAAATCATTTATCCATTCATCGCACACCTTTATTCCTCTTCCGCCATAATATTCATAATTACTGCAAGAAGGTATGTTACATCTGGCCTTCATTGCGCGCCATTCATTATGTAATCGAGTGCCTGTTGCTTTATGTACTGTACTTATTTCAGATAATCGTTCCTTTTGAAAGCAACCGCAAGATCTCGTTAATCCTCTTCTAAGATTCTTACCCAAAACAACTACTTCTTTTCCACATTCACATTTACACAACCACTGAGCTCTTTTTTCTCCATTAAGCGAAATATAGTTTTCCGCACGTTTCAGAACTGTTAATCTTCCAAATTTCTGCCCAGTTAAATCTATTGCTTTTCCCATGTGTTATACCCCCCCCCGCTGAATTTCAGCTTTGGCAGCTTTCATTCCTTGTGCGTATCCAAAAGTAAAACTATTATGAATTAAATCAAAAATTCCTTTGCTGTTTCTCTTTATCTCTTGGAAATTTAAAACAGAAGCATCATAATACGTATTAATTTCTGTGTTTTGTATCACATTCATTGTATTCTTGACTCTCGCCATAATAAAAACTCCTTTCAAAATTCGTGTTGAAAGAAGTTCCATTCTGCATTATAATATTTACAGAAGGAAACTTCTAACCTAAACAGTCGTTTGTGCTTTGGTCGGTGCTACGACTGTTTTATTTTTTTGTTAAATTTACTGCCTGCTGATAAACCATGTCTATACCTTTTTTTACCACCTCTGTCTTATTTAACCCTAGTGTCTCACGACAATATTCTAACTTTATATCGTCTAGTACAGACAATCTCACTTCCATTCGTTTTGTCTTTGGTTCATCTGTCGGTCTTCCTGTTCTCGGGCTCATTTTATCACCTCACTTTTGTCCGTACAAATATATTAACTTATGTACGTACAGAAGTCAAGTGTTATTTATTCCATTTGTAAACTTTTCCCTGCCACACAGAATGTGAAGGTCTCGCTCCAGCGTGCCAACTCACTTCCACATATTCACAACCGAGCTGTTCCATATGATATTCGGTTATCTTATGCGTAAGCTTTGCAACGCCGGTCATGACCGCTCTTCTTGCAGCCACATCAACCCGGTTAGCTCTCCCGGAAGAATAATCAATCTGCCGAAGTCCGCTGTTGGTAAGTTGTGTCACAACTCTACGCAACACACTGTTATAATCAAATGCTCCGGTCACGATATCATAACACGCTGCATCAAGGTATTTGGTATATACTTGAGAAAGTGGCGTCAATACCTTCTGACCATTGCCATAGTCCAGGTAGAAGCCAAGGGAGTTGGTCACATTCTCCAAATCACCAAAACTCTGGTCAATGATTGATTCTGTAATCTGCTTGAGCTGTCCGTTCTCTTCGAATGGTATGTACTCGGCGTTAATCTGTTCATATATACCCTTATTCCGGACATATTCCCAGTTGATCACCTTGTCGTATAACTCAAACATTTCCGGATAAGAAGCATTGAGCGTCTTCTTTATCTCCTGTTCAATATCCTCCGAAGAATATCCTAAAATCCGTAACCGGTTAATCTGCCAATCTGCAGTACTGGTTATTTCACCAGCTTTCATAATCCTCCGGACAATATCCTGCATGATACGCTCTTCCAAATCCTGATACCTGGCAGCAATCTTACTTGCAAGCTTATTCTTGTAATCACCTTTCATATTACTCCATCACCTGATTTTGCTCTGGGAGATTCTTAGCAGCATCTTCTTCTGATTCTCCATACCATTTAGCACGGTACTCTGCCAGACTCATGACTCCCATACTGACATCTTGTCGGTCTCTGCTCCGCTCTGTCTCTTTGTCCTCAATGATTGAATCATCAAAGTCAATGGTGATTTCGCATTCAGGATTCAGTGTATTCCCCAGTATCATTCCCAGACGGATTATAATTTGAATCAACTGCCTCAGAGCATCTTCCAAAAGTATTTCATGCTTCTTAATCATTCGATACATATCTGAGTTTTCCGAAATAATCTCTGTGGCTGTCTTAGCTCCAGTCGCCCCGAACTGATATCGGTCTGTACCAAATCCACATTTTAGTGACAGATAATTCAGATCATCATTGATTGCCTTGCTGTGCTGCTCTGCCCGGAGAGACATATCAATTTCTTTCAGAAGGCCTTCTCCATTTGCATCATCCTCTGGCAGTGCATAAAATACACTGTCGTCCGGATCAAATGCTGGTGTACCATCTGCATTAGTCAACATCTCCGGGCGTACAAAAATACGCTTTCTGCCAAGCTCGAATTCATTGCAATATGAATCATACTCAATATCCAACTTCTTGAGCGTATCAATTGCATTTGCGAAGATTGCAACACCCATCGGATTGTTTTCATCAGCATTGTTCGTAATGTTCAGCCTGTCAATCACGAACTGCGCCTCGCTGGATCCCGTTCTTACTTCTTTTGCAAGCTCCTTGAATGGTTTTAACTGTTTCCACTCTTTCTCAGGTAACTCCGTACCCTCCTGGCTTCCAGAATCACACCGTAACACTGTGTTTTTAATTACATATTTACCATTCTCTAAGAGATGCGACTGCAACTGGACATATTTCTTTCTCGCTATTGTGTGTGGAAAAACGAAAATGCACTCCGTTACCTTGCCGTTGTTCCAACTGACTGGGAAAATGTTTGGTGCGTCCACATAATTGATGCTGATTTTTCCAGAAATCACTGTCCCGTCCTCTGTAATCTCAGCGTTGTCCAAATATGGGATATACGCAACCGTCCCAGTGAATGCTTTCCGTTCCTGGTAATCGTTTCCCATAACAAGAAAACGGTTATCATCAAGGATCTGATGCACAAAATTATGCGTAGCCTCATCGTCCAGAGTAATTGTAACCCTTTCATTGAGCAGGAGATCAGCAATATCTTCACTCAGTTTCTTTGCCATCCCCATACTTTTTCTCCGGCAGCGCTTATATGTTCCACGTCCGCCATACACCTTGTAAAAAGAGAAATTTCTGACATTTCCTTCATACCAGGACACCCACTCTGCTATCTTCCGGTAAAATGATGCATCTATCGTATCGATTCCAGCTTTTTTGAAATAATTAAAGATATTCATCGTCCTCTACCTCCTTCCTGCTAATATCGCATACATCTATTTCTTCCGTTTCGTCTTTCGGCAACCAATATTTCAACCTCTTCCAAGCTCCCATAACACAATATCGGATTGCGTCCATGCAGTGATCATCTTCTTTTACAGGTACTTCCTTACCTTTTTCAATGGATTTCTTGTCGTACTCATAAGTACCGAACTCACTTACCGCATATTCCTGTTTGGGCGCTATGCTCATAATGTCAAAACTCAGCACCTTCTGCACACGGCTGATTCCAAGTGCCACATCATTTTCAGCATCTCTTAGAAATACCTGATAATCCAGGCTCACTGCTCTGGTCGCCCGTTTGATTTCCTCCGCAAGCCCTTTTGCAGATGGATCAAGGAAAATATAAAAGACCCGGTTGTCATACTGCTCATGCAATTCATTCATGAACTCAACCAAGTCTTGCGCATATTCTGACGGACTCTTCTGTTTTCCCGTCTCACGGCCACTGTGGTAATACTCTCCCAGCCCTGGAAATTTCTTTCGATACGTATCAAGTCCAAATGCTTCAAATGTCGTCGCATTCTGTTGACCATAATCACCGCCAATATAAATTCTGTCATATCTTCTGTTCGGATCAGGCTTCTGTCTGTGCCGGTCTCCAAACATGTAATAGATAAGCTCATCTACACCGACTGCCTGTCCAAGCCATACCCAGCGGTACATCTTTTCATCTGCCCGCTTCATAGCTTCTGCAGAATCAACCAGCGCCTGTCCAAGCCAGCTGACCGGAACATCTCTGTAATCCGTGTGGATATGAATACAATCCTCACGTTTCTCCATCTTCTTGCACCACTGATTGATTGGTGCATTTGGATTCTTCGGAGGATTATACAAATAAATCATTTGGAATCCGCTACTGTTACCTCGGACAAATGTCGCTTCGATATTGCTCAGCTCATCCTCGCCTTCGCCATCGTCAAAGAACTCCGTCAGCTCATCTAACACTACAAGCTTGATTGGTTTATTCTCATCGATAATACCCTTGGTATCGTCAATGCCGTCTGAACCGGAAAAATAAATGGTAGTGCCATACTTTTTGTACGTGATCTCCATTGGAGACTTTGTAATCGCAAATTTTTTCTTAGAAATACCAAGACGGTTGATTCCTCGAATCATTTCTTTGTACACAGTCTTCCGTAGCTTATTGTGGTGTTTACGAAGAACAACTGCAGAACCATGCGGATCTGATACAACCTGATAATCTGTCCGAATAGCTGCATAACTGGATTTCGTGCCGGCACGTCCGGAAGTCAGGATGATGTGCTTAACTTTCCTGTTGTTGAATATCGCCAGATACTTCGGTATCACAATGTCCGATATCTTCACCTGTTGGCGCGTCGTTGACAATCACCACACCGTCCTCTCCATCATCATTTCCGCCAGATTTTAACCTGTCTGTATTAGCCTTAATCTGCTCGATTCTAGCTCTCTGTTCTTCCGTAGCAAGGTCCCAGTTCTTATGCATCAGATCCTCATACCTGTTGATCATGCCGTCAAGAGTCTTCTGAGCTCTCGCTTGAGCTGCTAAGAAGTTCGCCTGTTTATCCCACGCCTGCTGCACTTCCCATTTTTCAGAACAAATATTTCCGGAGCTATCTGCGATCTTTGTCGTTGTCGCATCCTCCTGATCACGAACATACATAATTTTCTGTGCCCGGATAATGGCAGCATATGCAATCTGAATCTGGTCCCACAGAACATCAAGCGGATCTTCCGGCATTTCCTGAATGATGGATAACGTCTCTTCCGGAAGATGTTTGGAAAAGAACCCGAACTTTTCCGCATGCTTATTCCCCGGCGGACCGGTTGCATTCTTGTTACCTGGCTGTCCTCCCCGTTTTCTTTTTACGGGTACAGCAGAGGGTGCACCCTCAACCTTAGAAGGTGCACCCCGTTCTTTCTTGAGCTTTGACCAGCCGTAACGCTTAATCCAGCTCTTTATTGTATTCAGACTGGTGTCGTACTTCTCAGACAATTTCTTCGGAGAGACGCCGGATAAGTAATCATTTTTAATTTGTTCTTTTACATCTGACACGTCACCACCTCTCTCTTTCCTGTTTTATTGCATCAGAAAAGCACCCCGGAGGGTGCCTAAATATCTAACTATACTTCATTTCCCATTCTATCTATGTGATATAAATTTTTTAATTTATATTCATCAACAGAATATCCTTCTTGTTCCTTAGGACTTCCCGTTACTCCTAAAGCGTTTCGTCCAAAACTTATTCCTTTACTTTTTCTTGCAACTCCATCCTCGATTAACTGTTGAACAACTTGTTCAACTTCCTGCTCTGTATATCCTTCAACTTTGATATCAGTAGTAAGCACATTCATTCTTTTTACTACCTGTTTCAGTAATGTTTTATCCATATCAGTTTGTTCTCCCTTTCCTTTTTTTGATATTATACTACAAAACATTTAATTTTTACATATATTCTTTACAACGAAAAAGACACCCACTATCAGGTGCCTAATTCGTACTGTATCAAACTCTAAAGAAAGGAAATAATCCGAGCCTCAGGTCTTCCGCCTTTGGCTCAAGTATTATTGTAAATGGGATTCGTGGGAAATATGGGACATTTTTAAATATTTATCAATTTTCTTTCCAACTCCGCTTCTATCCACATGTACTTTCTTTCCCACTTCTTCCAATGTCACATTTCTCCGTCCGTCAATATAATAGATTCGAAATATCCTACGTGTCACACTATCCTTTATTTTTTCCACGAAATTTTCTATCTCCTTGCACTCTTCTTCCAGATACCTCTTCCGTTTCAAATCCCTGTCCTGTAATCGCTCATACTTCTTCTGGTCGAATCCTGTGACGCTCTGTGGCATCGGATATCCCTTGTTGTAATCAAATATCACGTCATTTCCAATCATCAGATCTGATTTCCAACGGTTCTCAAGAATATAATCCAATTCCAGTATCTCGGCCTTATTGCTCCTATATGCCTTCAGCCTTTCTTTTGTCATTGACTCCACGTCCTATCTCTTCCCCTGTATCAATCTTGTTCCTCTTCGCCTTCTGCCTTGCCAGATATCCCAATATGCTGTAGCATGCCGGTGTCCGGAAGCGTCTGCTTGCTTCTTCCGTTGGTGGCTTTTCCGCCATCTGGTCACGACCTGATATAGCATCGAGGCGCTGGTCTTTACTGATGTGCATTAGCATCATCTCCTTTTGCTTTCATAGCTTTTTCCACTCTACCAAGAAGTTCTTTCGCCTCTATCACGTCCGGATCTGTTTCCTCCAAGTAGAATTTATCGCAATTATCAATAAGTTTTTTTAGGATTTTATATATTAATTTAATGAGCATCGTCCTCAACTCCTTCGTCGTTTTGTGATTCTCCTCTCAAAATATCTCTGACATCTACTAATGCCTGACTATATCCGTTTGATTCCCATGTTTTCTTAAGCTCGTAATCTACAAGCTCTTGCCTTTGTTTCTCCTTAAATGCTTTTACATCAACATCTCTTCTTTCAACCATTGAACGTTCCAGTTCCACCAAATGCTCTATAAGCTCTGTATTATTCATTTATCTCAGCTCCTCCTATTTCTTCGTCAATCTTTCTCCTACTACTGCCTTATCACATACTTCCACATCACAACCTCGCTCTTTTCCGGTGTGGATGCAATAATCACAACCACCTGCATCACTGTGGCGGTACTGGCATGTCCTGCATTTATGACGGTCAGAGTTATCTCCGGACTTAATCCTTTCCGCCTTTACCGGATTCTTTAGCTCTTTCCTGATAGGTCCTGATAAACCGTTGACCGTTCCAAGTGGAATTCCTGTACGCTCTGCAATCTCTTTATTCTTCAAGCCTTTCTTGATAAACGGACGAATGATCTTACTTTTTTTCTTCCCTGCTCATCTTCCCCGGAGCTGCTACCGTTTCTTTTTCCAGTTTCTTCTCCGGTTGGTCTGGGGGGGGAGCTGTTCGTCCCCTTCAGTATCGTTCTCATTCTGATCAGGCTCAACCATATCCTGTACAGCCTGTCCGAACTCCGGATTTGGTACTGCAGGAACATCTACCAAATACTTAGCTTCTTTCGGCAAACAATCTTCTATCCTTTCTGCCGATATACTCTTGTCATCATATTCATTCAGCACAAGGACCTTTCGCCCTTTCATGAAATACTTAAGTGCTTCTTTTAAGCTCATTTCTGTAAGCATCTATTCTTCTCCTTTCTCCCAATACTCCACGATATATTCTTTCTTGCCCTTTGTATTACCTGGAATCACACGATATCCAATCTTAACGGAATACCCTGCCTTAATTAACAGCCTGGCAATTGTAAGCCGTTCTTCTTCATTCAGACCGGCTGTGCCACCTCGGATACTACGAATTACTGCCATTACCTCGCCTCCTTACGCATGCTCTATGAAACCTTATTTCCGTGCCTCGCCTTGTTTTTACATATTCTTGCGCCTCATCTGGGTAGATATCTTTTCCACAAATGCAGCAAATGTACATCTCATTCTTTTTTTCATTACGCTCTCCTTGACTGATCGTGCAGCGCCTGCACATTTATACTGTGCCACAGAAGCAGGTTTATCACATCAGGCTTTCCACCATACTTCTTTTTTACCTGCATCATGTTCCGGTTCCACTCTGCCATGTCTCGCGTCTCAAGATACTGTTTGTATATCTTCCAACACTCGTTATATATTGATTTAATACGTTCTTCCATATACGCTCCTTTAACACCATATGCCACCAATAAGTTGCCAATATTTTTATTATTTCGGTGACCTATGCAAACCACTATGGTTGATGCATTTCTAGCCATTTTTCAATGTTGGTCACCAGTGTCACCAAGCATTTCTCATATGGAAAACTTTTTTGTATATGCCATACTCACATATTTTTTTCTTTTTATATATGCATTTTCTATGGCAACCTTGGTGACTGGTGTCTTTTACTTAAAAGGTAAATCTTCTTGGTCATATGTATCTGCTGATTCAAAACCGTCTTTATCCACGTTTTCATTGATTTTGAGACATATACACCTTACAGATTTGCCATTTATTTTCTTAGTTTTTGTCTGCCGATCTTTATCTACCTGGATCACGCCCTGTCTGTCCGCCCAGTTCAGGAATGCCTTGTAGGAAAATCCACCCTGCATACACAAGTCTTTTGCTGCCTGGACAAATAAAAAAGCATAATCACCCGGTTGCTCTATAATCCCCCATTGCTCCACATTCGCATCAACAGAAAAACGCTGCTTATTCATATTGATCTTATCAATCAGGTAATGGTAGCATCGCTCATGCTCTGATACTTCTGCCTGACTTGCCAGCATAGCCTTAGCGGATTCTAGATCTATGTATTCCTCATCATGAAATAATCTTTCTGTAATGATTCGGTCTGCCGTCAAAACTACTGACAGAGAAATACTCTGTTTCTGCATGACATCATCCTTGTAGACTTCCGCCTGTATCTCCTGTTGTATTTCTCGGATCTCGTCTACACCCATCTCTTTTATGATTTTTACAAAACGTTTTCCGGCATGGCCGTAATTCTTCTTGAGCAATTCAACTGTATACTGTGGATCCTCGAACAGCTTCTCCTCGCATTCCACTTCAATGATTCGATTAATTGCCCCGCCCTGTGTCACATAAGAATTCAGTGGACGCTCACCATTGGTCAAAATCGCATTTTTCCACCGGCTCTCTTTTCGTATACCCAGTTCCTTGTTGGATCTACTCTTTCCTTTTCCGGAGCATAAATCATATACGACTCCTTCGAAATTTTCACGAATCCTTGAGCTAACCTTGGAAGAATCATCTAGCATTAATGGAAGATTATTCAATAAGTCCGACCTTACTTCCAGCTGCACATCTGTAGTCTTAAAGTCCGCTATATATGCATTATCAGCCGGATTCGCCCAAACAGATGTTGCCAACATCATATCCACGGACTTTCCACCCTCAGTGTCTCCCCATAAGTCAACGATGAACGGCAGGGTGCCAAGAAGTCCAACCAGAACACTGGCAAATGATGCTGCCAGGTAAAACTTAATTTCCATTCGCCCAGACTTCCGCAGCTGCTTTACATGCTCCAGCCATACCTGAAAACTTCCATGTTCCCGAATGCTTTCATAGACATATTTGAACTGCATATCTCCATCAAATACGATATCCGTGTCGTAAGGAATAAAGCCTCCTCCAATCCATCCCAATTTCGAAGAAGACATCTGAACTGGGATATCATCATCATTCAGATTCTCCACATCTGACAAGTATTTCACCAACAATCTCGCATTTTCAGATGTTACAGAAACTCCAAGCTTAGATAATGATACAATCTTGCTGGCGGAAGATATTAAGTCTTTAGGCACCGTAATCTCAGTCCACTTATGATTTCGCTTATATGCAAGCTGGATCTGCTCCTCGCCAGTCTCCAAGTTTTTCATTCTCTTGATTGGCAGGATTGGGTGATAACAAGCAATAATCTCATTGTTGTAGTCCTTATTCATCGTAGTAATCCCGGAATCTGATGCAATCCACGCTCCACACGCCATGTTATCGTATTTACCAGTAAAATTCGTGAAGTTCTCAACCAGTGTATTAACTTGATTATATTTTCTCCTGCTTTCTGCCTTCTCAACTTTTCTATAAGCCTTAACCAGATCATCAAAGGCAGTTTTAACTCCGAGCTCCTTTGCTCGCTCCTGGCAAGATAAAAGCATTCTCGCTTTTAAAATCTCATCTTCCTGCTCGAAGATCTCTATAAACACCTCTTCGGACAGGATACTTTCTTTGTCATATTCTATTAAGTTTTTCATTACCTGCCCTCTCTTCCATCATATCCGCACGATATATCATCATCTGCATTGCATTGTAACAATCACACCAGGCATCTGATAATGGTTCCGCCCGGTTCATATATTCCCGGTATATCCCAATCAAGTCATATATCAATTTTCTTCTCTGGTGCTCCCGTTCTGCCTTTTTTCGTTTCATCGCGCTTTCTTTTTTCGCCCGGTATATTGTCAGATTTGACGCGAAGGAATCGTTTTTTTTATAATCGCCTCCGAGCATCCGGAAAGCATCTTTGAATGAAATGTTGTAAAACCTACTGACAAAATCAAAGATGTCTCCGTTAGCTCCGCAGGAAAAACAGTGAAAATCCTTATCGTAAATTTTCATGGATGGCTCTCTGTCACCTTTGTGAAACGGACAATGGCAGAAACCGGCACGATTCGGTGCAGGAAGTCCACACTTGGTCAGAATATCTCGCATGCTATATGTTGCCTTAATCTCCTCGCTAGTCATGGGCATCACCTGACAGAATCCGGATAATCTCTTTGCCGGTATCTTTTTTTTCGCAAAATTCAAACCGGACATTGTATCGATCACGGATAGTACACAAGGATTTATATAACTGGTTTCCGTCAACTGCCTTGGCTGATACCACATACTTCTCTCGCTTACCATTTACCATACGCCACCGGACTTCATGCCTTCTTGGATTCTCCCAAAACCACACATCTTCCAGGCTCTTAATATCTGCTCCATGCTCCACCAGGATTACCAGCTGTATACCGGCATCAATTGCCTTAAGAAGTTCTCTCTTAAACCGCTCATGCTGCTGGCATACATTCCCGCATAACTCCTGCAGATTCTGCTTCCGGTCAATAATGAGCCTGGGATTGTCCAGACTCATATAATCACCGACCAATAATTTGCTTGAGAAATGCTTCACGCCATTATCATCAAATGTCTTAATAATCTTGCGAATGGCACGCTGCTTCTCTCTTGTATCGATTTGAATATCCAATATTATCAACTCCTAGTTAAATGGGAGTTCTTCATCAATTCCATCCGGAATATTCATGAAGCCATCTCCTGCAGAAGTAGATCCCTGCGGATACCCATTAATATGATTCTTGTACGCTCTTGTTTCACTCATATCAGGCACTGCAGCATCAGCAACCTTATCCACACTCACGAACCAACGAAGCACTCTCTTCTCCAGCTCTCTTCCTTCGTAGTAGTCCATCTGAGGACCGTATACACCGCCAACCAGTTTTCCTTTGAACTGCTGACCAAAGTTGTCTCCCCACTGCGTTGCGAATCCCTTGTTGGAATGTTCCACGCAAGTCAGGAATGTCTTGAATGATCTGCTGCAGTCTCCATTCTCGTCTTCTGTTAAAATATACTGCGTTGCCTGGTTCGACCATTTCTTGTCTGGACGGATATCATTCTTAAATGATTCTGCAAAATATCCAGCCTGCTTATCTCCTGGCGCAAAATCAAAGAACACAACAATCATCGGTTTGTTTGTCTTTGACATTCGTTCCTCTACCTGCTTGATAATTAACTTATGTCCTCCAAGCTCAACGGGAGTGAATTCTCCCTGAGCCTGTACGTTTTCAAAATTATTCGGTTTTCTCATCTTAATAATCCTCCAATGCTTTCATTACTTCTACAATGTCATTGTCAATCTCCATCTGTTCAAATGCTCCCATCGGGGATTTTGCTGTGCTGTTATTCGCCTGGGTTTCAAACTTATACTGACCATCAACGCACTTACTCAGCAATACTGTAGTAAACTTGCTCTCTAATACAATCTTGTCCAATTTCTTTCCAGAAGTCTTGATCCGGGTGAACATATAACCATTCTCATCGTGATCTGTCTGAGTATGAGCTGTGAATACAATAGTCAAATCCTCTCTGTATGTATAACATTCGCAAACCAAATCCCAAACACAGGCCGCAAGATCTACCCACTTGTCATATCCTTTTTCTTTGCTTCGACGCATCTCATCCGCAACCATAAGTCCATTAATTGTATCCACTACAATTACCTTGACACCCGGACAAGCTTCTGCAATCCGCTTGATATACTGACGAACCACACTCGCATCATCACACGCAAAATAATTTTTATTCTCCTTGTTGTACTGCTTTCTCCAGCCTTTCCAAGAAAGACCTTTTTTATCAGCATCGATATAATAGGTGGACTTCGGGTCCAAATTTCTCATTGATGTTGTTTTTCCGGATCCTGATTCTCCGGCAATGCAAATAACTTTACTCATTAATTCCTTCCTCCTCTGTCACTCTTGCTGACCATAAATCGGCAAAATGCAAAATCATATACAACGGTGTCTCATTTCCCTGAATCTCATATTTAAACGGTCCATACAATCCGTTATGCCACAGAATTGCCAACTGCTCCTCTTCCGTAAGTTCAATGAATCTGGAAGCAATTGCAATAGATCTTACTTCATGGTCTACATATAGAAGGTCTGGATTGGATTTATATGGCTGCGCCTCACTCTGCTTTGATTCTGGATCCGGATTAACTTTTGTTGCTCTTCCTTTCAGCATGTTCGGAACATAATTCTCCTTTCCAAACTGTCCCATCTTTCCAAGGTCATGAAGTAATGATACAATGATAAGAGAATCTCTCAGAACCTCCTCCGGACGGCCCAATCCGCCTGAAATCCTCAATGCATTTTCATACACATTAAGACTATGCTCAGCAAGTCCACCTTCCTTTGACAGATGGTATCTTGTGCTACATGGAGCTGTGAAGAATCCCCCGTTCTCCATGTGTTCAACCAGTTTGTCCATTCCTTCTCTATTAGTGCTTAATAAAAGCTCTGTGATTTTTTCTTTATACATATTAATCTTCCTCTCCTTCATTTAATTCAAATCCTAATATTCTGGCTATCATGCCGCGTGATACTGAGTAATTTTCTGCTGTTGTATAATCTTTTAAAATGTTCGCTCTGACCTGAATCTCTAAAAGATTTCTGTATTCCTCTGTAGGAATAGTGACTGTATTATTCTCTCCCACGTTCCTGCTCCTCCTTCATCTGCTTTTCTATCTCCTCTACATCTTGTCGCACCAATCGTTCCTGATCAGCCCAATCGTATTCATCCATCTTGCTACTTTTCCTCCGCCACCAATACCGGAAAATCATTCAGCATCTTCTGCATCCACTGCTCGGAATCCCTCTCTCCAAATCCAGTCATGTTCTCACCAAGCGAAATAGCGAAGATTGCATCACCTGCAATAACATAACCATGCTTCTGATAACCGTAGAAATGTGATGCCACTGCATTGACTGGAAGGTTCTTAATTAATCCTTCCTCGTCTACCAACATGAGGACCGGCGCCTTAAAGTAGTCGTACATAATCTGTGTATGTACTGTTTCAATGTATCCTCCAATTTCCTGTTGGAGAGCTCTGTAATCATCAAGATTCACATCAATAATAGAGATTTTGTTATCTGTCGTGATTTTCAGTGTTTTCATATTTGACTTATTTCTCCTATTTTCTTATAATGTAATTGACTTATTTTTCTTGAGCGCTTTAAGCTTGCCGGCTTATATGAGCGCTCTTTTTTATTTTGCCAAGTCGAACAACTGCTTAATCTGTCCGACTGTCAGTACGGTATCCGACTGTAAGTCACACAGTATATCAATGACATGACATTTTTTTGAGAATAAGCTCAGCCGGCGCATATCCAGTTTTTTCTCAAAGCTCTTAAGAAAATACCCGAACTCTTCCTCGTTCATCACTGTCGCGATCTCGTTCATACCCTCACCACCTTCCTATACATATCCGTAAGCCCGTCTCCATTCCTGGTACTCGTCCTCCAGGTCAGCATCCTCAATAACCTCATGGAGCATCTTGAACTTTTCATACTCGATTTGATGTCCAATCTGGTCAAATGGAATGGCTTCACACACCTTGCACTGCTCCGCACTATGCCGGAATAAGATTTCTTTTAAGCTTGCTGTATCAGCCATGTGATCACCTCCTGCATTTTCAGAATCTTGATGGAGATCATCACGAACATCATCATTGTTGCAATGTCTCCCAGGATCACCAGCACGAATAACGTGTCCACAATCCTCTTCATTGTCCACTTTCTTTTCTTCATGTCTAATATCCCATGACCAGCCAATGAAGAAACATAGCCATTGGCAGTCCGTTCATCATCAGTCCTACCACTATCCAATCTCTAACTCTCATGGGCTTGTCCTCCTTCCTACCGCCTAAGCGGTTTTATCCTCTTCTTTCTCAATTGTGTATGTAATCTCCACATGCTCCTGCTCTTCCAGCAGGGATATAAGTACCTGTATAACTCTTTCCATATCCGGTTTGTTTGACATATACATCACCTCTTCTATAAGTTATGTGGTACGGTTTGTACTTGTTGCATCTAAGTTCTTAAAACCTTCTTCCGCATCCTTAATACCTTATTAATCGAATCAAAGAACGTCATTCCCATACTTCTTGGCATTGGTAAGAACTCCTTTTTCTGTAAGTCATTAAATTGCAGATATATAAGAAGCAGATCCTTGTAGTGTTCGTAGTTCTTATGCTTTTTGCTCAGAACTATCGCATCTTGTTCCGGTATGTAAGAGAAAAGGAACTTCTTTGTTTTGCCCCCCTCACAGGCATATACCGATGGCGCCCCTCGTTGAATAAGTTGAAGTTTTAAATCTTCCATATCATCACACCGCCGCTTCTTCATCTGTAATAGCCGTCAAATCTTCTTTGACGGCATAAGGTTCACTAATCGTAACCCTTCCATCTTGTACACTGATATCGATTGCCACATGATGATCATTAGTAAATACAAGAGTAATTATTTCCTTCTCTTCTTCATCTAATGTTTCCGAAATGTCGGAAAGGGCAAATCCTAATAATGGAATAAAAGCATTTTTATCTCCACAATAATCAAAACATTTAATTTTTTGCATTTCTTGTCCTCCTATGCACTCTGTTCTAAGTATGCTAAATCCTTTACTGTCTCCAGCCTCTTCTTGCAATCCTGGTAGATTTCTTTGTAATGCTTTCCGGCAACAATCCCAGAATCAATCACACATAAAATGATATGCTCCATAAGAGACAGGTTATTAAGTTGCATTACTGTAGCTTCATCTCTCTTTGAGACTCCAGCCATTTTGTTCGCGAGTTTTGAATAGGTCATATACAACTTATCCGCATGTTGGCTACCTTGCGCTTTCGCGTACTCAACAAGATTTTTGATAGTGTCTGTCTCCGCCTTACGGGTCAGCTTGCCAGCTTTTCTTGTCTCAATCCAAGTCTTAGTCTGTTTCTCTCTGATGAATTTCTCCATTTGATTAAAAGCTTTTATGTACTGCCACTTCCATTCATTAGCTTTCTTTCCAGTGAATCCCATAACAAGGAATGTAAATCCATCTCTGTTCATTACATACATTTTGTTTGATTTGCCAGTACTGTCTTTGTATATGGAAGCCTTAAAACACTGAGCCGAATTTTCGGTTGAGTCATTTTCAATGATTTTTTCAATTCTTTCAATCACATGAGTATGTCTCTTTCCAAACTTCTCTGCTACCTGTAAGCTACTACATACAGGTTCATCATTTTTCAGATATACAAGTTCGTTCATGTATCCTCCTTATAGTATCTTTTTGAAATTATCCATTGCTTTTTATCTCACGCCGACCTATACTCCTTTTACAAGGTACTGCAATACCTAAGTTTTATAAGAAAGGAGATTTTCACATGACACAAATACGTTTAGCTGTTGGTGATTATTCTGGGGATATACAAAAACGCCTCGATTACACATCCGATTCCAATGTTTATGAAATATTCCCGGACTCTTTTATATCTGAATTCACCAAAGCATCTAATTTCACAGATTTTTGTGAAATGATTGGCTGTGACATTACATCTCAGACCGATCTCGACAAGCTACAAGATGATGCATACTTCGATAATGCAATTCAAAATAATTCTGAATTCACATCTTGGCAAGATATGGTCGAGACTGCATATCAGCGATTGTTTGATAAAAAGTAACTTCTTTGCAGGGCACTTATTTTTTGTGTCCTGCCGTAAGACGCACATCACATTCTGCATACCCGTCTGCAATCTTCTTTACGGATAAATGCGCCTTTGGCATTTCATCGTCGGTCGCAAATAAGTAATCAAATTTGACCTTGAAGATAATGCACATTTTTTTCGCCTCAAGGGCGGTAAACTTACCTGTTTTTTTCTTATTCTCATAAGAAACTCTTGAAATCCCTAACTTATCAGCCATTTGCTGATTGGTATAAGAAAATCTTGCCTGTTCAGCATCTAAATTTCTGAACACTTATATCACTCCTTTCAATAGTTTGCACTTCGCAAACTCTGATTATACTATAATTGCTTTTTGCAAACTTGTCAACAGTTTTCTTTTCATTTTGCAAACTTTTTTATTGACACTTTTTCAATACGCAATTATAATCAGAATTAACAGGAGGTATATAAAGTATGGGTGAGAACTTTAACGAAAACTTAAAAGAAGCTAGACTTAAATCTGGTCTTTCCCAAAAAGACCTTTCCGAAAATATCGGTGTTGCAAAATCAACCTATTCCTTATATGAAAGTGGAAAACGAGAACCTAACGTAGATACAATTAAAAAGATTGCATCTGCGCTAAATGTTTCTGCTGATACGTTGCTTGGAATCGATGAAGAACCTACCACTCTCGCCGCGCACTTTGATGGCGATGAATATACAGAAGAAGAACTTGATGAAATCAAACAGTTTGCTGAATTTGTAAAAGGCAAAAGAGGTAAGTAATTTATTGGACAGCTTATCGGATATACTTGAGTGGGAGGTGTTATACATATGAACACATACGAATATTTACAGGACGAAGCCTGCGAGGACGGTATAGACGTTATAGATTATACATTTCACAGTAACCGGATTAAGGGATTGTATTGTGATGGTGTTGTAGCCATCCGAGAAGATATGACAATTCCAGAGAAAACTTGTGCACTGGCAGAGGAGATGGGACATCACGGAACCTCTTACGGAAATATCATAGATATGGATTCCGTACAGAACCGCAAACAGGAACGCCAGGCAAGATTGCACGGATACAACCGCTTGATCGGACTCACTGGTCTGATCAATGCCTATGAGCATGGCTGTACGAACAGATATGAGACTGCCGAATATCTGGAAGTAACTGAGGAATTCTTAGAAGAATGTATCTCATGTTATCGTGAGAAGTATGGAGTATACAAGATTGTAGATAACTACATTATCTATTTTATTCCGAACTTGGCGGTATTTAAACGGATATAATTGTACAATATTTGAGGAAATTATATGACATCATATATATTAAACAAATATAAAAAGACTATTTATTGCACCAACTGTGGGCATAAAATCGATACTACCTATACCTTTTGCAACAAATGTGGACACATAGTATCTGAAACACCGCTTAAGAAAGATGTATTGAATCAGTTCATGATTGAATGTAATGCTCAATTGGCTCATGATGAAGAAATGAGTCAATATAAAGAGCATGATAGAGATTGATATAACCGCGAAAGCGTTTATATATAAAACTTACTTAGATTTGCTTATTCTCAAATTACAAATGAAGAAAGAAAGGAACAATTTATGAAGAAAAGAATTGTAGCATTATTGATTGCCGGAACAATGGCATTGTCATTGTCTGCTTGTGGAGGTGGAAGCTCATCTGATAAATCTGATTCCAAACAAAACGAAACTACACAGGAAACAAAAAAAGAAGAGGAAAAAGCACCTGTTGATTTAGCTGGGACATGGAAATCAGAAGATAATGACGGTTCCTGGATGGAGGCTGTTATTGCCGACGATACAATTACTGTCAATTGGGTATCTGATAACGGTGACACAACTTCTATCTACTGGGTAGGAACCTATACAGCTCCAACAGAGTACTCAGCTGACTACACTTGGACATCTGATAGAAATAAAGAGCAGACTGATAATGCTATGCTTGCATCAACTGATGATACAAAAGACTTCTCATACTCTGATGCAGATAAAGAACTTTCCTATCAAGTCTCTATGGCCGGTACAACTACGAAAGTAAAATTGACAAAAGCTGAATAAAAAAAGAAATCGCCACCCTGTTGGCGCAGGGTGGCTCGCATATCCGAAGATATACTAATATCTGATTGAACTTCATTGTATCATCTTCGGAGCAGTCTTGCAAGCGGAACGTTTGTTCCTTGCTGGCTGTTATTTTTATACGCAAAATTGTGCGACGTCGCACATATATACTAAGGAAGGTGATTACATGAAATTAGAACGCTGTGCTATCTATATCCGAGTATCTACTGCAGAGCAGATGATGCACGGAAAATCCCTGGAAGCACAAAGAGAATATTTGGAAGCTTATGCCAGGGAACATAACATGGTTGTTGCAGGAGTCTATGCTGATGAAGGTAAGACTGCCCGGAAAGAATTGAAGAAGAGAAAAGCTATCCATGCATTATTAGAAGATGTAAAAGCAGGAAAGATTGATGTTATCATCTTTTGGAGGCTCGACCGGTGGTTCCGTAATCTGTCTGACTTCTACAAAGTCCAGGACATCTTGGACGAATACCATGTACGCTGGATCTCTACCAGTGAGCCAGGCATCAACATGGAGACCAGAGATGGAAGACTGCAGCTTAACGTCGTTCTGTCCATTGGCCAGAATGAAGTTGATACTACCAGTGAACGTATCAAGTTCGTCAACGAAGCCTCTATCCGGCAAGGTAAGTTAATCTTCGGTGATGCCAATATGGGATACGGCTATAAGTCCGGTACTGTCGATGGAGTCAAATGTATGATTAAGGATCCTGAACGCGAAGAGGCTGTAAACGCATTCTATCAATACTTTTTCAAGCACCAGAGCAAGACCGGAGCATTGAAATATATCCAGGAAAATTATGATCCGGATTTCAGTTACAGTAGTATGAGGACGCTTCTGTCCAGCGAATTCTACAAAGGTACTTACCGCGGAGCTCCATACTGCCCTGCTTACTTGTCAACTGAGGACTGGGATAGACTACAAAAGATTTCCGACAAAAACATTAAAGTCAACCGTTCCAATAGAGTATACCTGTTTTCCGGACTGATTTACTGCCCAAATTGTAACAATCTCCTGTCCGGTTGCGGTTGCTCTTCTATTATCAACCGGAAGACCGGTGCTAAACGCACGTACTGCTATTACCGGTGCAACAAAGCTTACATGGATAATCACTGCAATTACCGGCACAGGCTCAGTCAGAATCTTGTGGAATCTTATCTTTTGGAGCATTTGGAAGATGAATATCAGAAATACCACGTCCGTTCCGGACAGATACGTGAAAAGCAGAAGAAAGAAAAGAAAATAAAGACACCGGAGAAGCTCCGATCAGAATTGGAACGATTAAATCTCCTGTTTCAAAAAGGTCGTGTGGAATGGGAATATTATAATAAGGAATACTCTCGAATTGAATACGAATTAAAAGAAGCGTTGGCTATCCAGCCAGAAATAGGACGAGACGTCTCTTATGTAAATGAAATCATACAGTCAGACTTCCGCTCTATGTATGCAAAGCTCTCTTTGGAGAACCGCAGAGCATTCTGGCGGTCCATTGTATCAGATATACATGTGGCAAAAGACTCCACTGTGAAAGAAGTGAATTTTTTATAATAAGTCTTGCACTAACCAATGAGTTCCATTTGGGGCTGATAAGACCATGACCGCAGTCATATCCGGAACCGCCGATATTGGATTTATGGGGTCTGAAGCTTCAATTTATGCTTACAATGAAGGAGCCAATGATTATGTCGTGAACTTTGCACAACTTACACAACGTGCAGGAAATTTTCTGGTAGCAAGAGAAGAAATCCCCGACTTTCATTGGACTGATTTGAAAGATAAAAAAGTACTTGGTGGACGAAAAGGTGGCATGCCAGAAATGGTATTTGAGTATATTTTAAGGCAAAATGGGATTGATCCTTCGAAAGATCTGATTATAGATCAGAGCATTGATTTTGGCTCTACAGCAGCAGCATTTGCAGAAGGAAATGCTGATTTTACGGTTGAGTTCGAACCAGGAGCCACAAATTTGGAAAAAGAGGAAAAGGGATATGTAGTTGCTTCTCTCGGTACAGACAGCGGCTATGTACCTTATACTGCATTTTCAGCAAAGAAAAGTTATATCGAGAAGAATGCAGATGTAATTCAAGGATTTACAGATGCATTGCAGAAAGGTATGGATTATGTACAGAAACATACACCAAAAGAAATTGCAGAAGCAATTGCACCTCAGTTTAAAGAAACAAATCTTAATACAATAGAAACAATTGTGAGCCGCTATTATGAACAGGACACATGGAAAGATAACCTCATATTTGAGAAAAAAAGTTTTGAACTTTTACAGGACATTCTGGAAAGCGCAGAAGAACTTGACACACGTGCACCGTACGATAAACTGGTAACGACTACATTTGCCGAAAAAGCAGCCAAATAATTTCAATACTATCTGAATCACTATTACTCTTTAATTAAGCAAAGGAAACGGCAAACCATGGCAGAGTTCGTCGTTTTCTTTGTTAACATATCTACTATATCTCATCTACTATTTTCCACTAATTCAAACAATTTTGCTCGCTTTTTTCGTGTATTTCATATATAATAAATACCATGACTAGGGCAGGCTTGTCTTAGTACTTTTTATTGGGGGATTTTTTATGCAACAAAAAGATCGTAAACAAATGTACAGACAGCAAACTATGGGCTACTTCATCAATGCTGCATTGGAGATCATTGAAGAAGAAGGTATCGACAGCTTATCTATTCGGAAAACTGCAGAAAAAGCCGGCTATAACAGTGCGACTCTTTATCACTATTTTTCAGATTTTGAAGAACTGAGAATTTTTTCAGCTATGAAATATCTGGATCAATATGCTAAGGATCTGCCAGCCTACTTAGAACCGGTTACAAGGCCACTTGAAAGATATCTGAAAATTTGGGAATGCTTCTGTCTCCACTCCTTCTCACATCCAGACATTTTCTGGCTGCTATTTTTTAAGCATGCAGATACGAACTGGGATTTTTCCTACTATTTTCACGCTTATTATGATATTTTTCCTGAAAGTTGGAGTGAAGATGCTGCAAATTACAAAAATATGCTTTCATCTGCTAATTTCTCAGAACGTGAATTTTTATCATTGACTGATTCTTTGAATAAAGAGAATATTTTTCTCCCAGAATCAGACATTCACAATCTGGCAACAATGAATATTATGCTTTATCGTGGTATGTTAGAGACATTACGGGAAGACTCTGAATATTTGTCAATTGAAGAGGCGACTGCGACAACTGTTTCGTTTATCCGCAGAGCGCTTACATCCTATAATATTGATTTAGATTAAAAACACTTATTAAAACCCATATACAAACATTGTCGTTTTATAGAATTGTTTAATCAAAAGAGCTGAAGGATTCGAATTCTTCAGCTCTTTTTCTCACCTGATATATCCAAGAATGCTCCACACATTCTTTCTTCAGCTTTTTGTATTTAATTATTTTGAAAAAAACATTTTCACTATGCCTTTTCTTCCTTCAACACTTTAATAAATGCTGCAATCGTTCCAAGCATTACAAAAATAAATAAGAACGCTGCTACAAGTGAGATTGTCTGAAGCGGTTTCAATCCACCAGCCATCAGAAGTCCGATCGCCATAACTGACTGGATAACTCCCCAGAGAATCTTTCTGCCATTTGGAGGATTGATTGCACCGTCCGTTGACAGCATAGACAGTACATAAACTCCTGAATTTGCAGATGTTACAAAGAATGCACACAAGGATACCAAGGCTACCAGTGACAAAATAAATCCAAGCGGATATTGTCCAAGCACTACGAAAAGTCCAACCTCCGGTGTTGCTACCGCTTCCTGGAGCTTTTCAATCGCCATAAGACCTTTTTCTCCAAGGTTGATACCAAGGTTACCAAATACTGCACCCCAAATACAGGAAGCAATTGTCGGTACAAGTACTACACCAAGTACAAATTCTCGAATAGTCCGTCCTTTAGAGATACGTGCTACAAATACTCCAACGAACGGTGCCCATGCAATGAACCATGCCCAGTAAAACAGTCTCCAGCTTCCGAACCAACTGTTGTCACTATAAGAATTAATCTTAAGTGCAGTTGGAATAAAATTACCGATATACTGACCCATACCATTTACAAATGCATTCAAAGTCTCTACTTTTGGTCCCACTATAAAGCATACTGCCAAAAGTCCGATTGCAACATAAAGGTTTGTATCAGAAATAATCTTAATTCCTTTATCCAGCCCGGATACTGCGGATCCAATATAAAGAAATGATACAATTATAATAATAATAATTTCTACTACTAAATTGATTGGGACACCAAATAAATAATTAAATCCGGCATTAATCTGCAATGTTCCAAGTCCAAGAGATGTTACAACTCCTGCAACTGTCGCAAATACACCAAGAATATCAACAACCTTGCCAAGCCATCCATTTGCAAGCTTCTCACCAATTAACGGCTCAAGCATAACACTTAACAAACCTTTTTTGTTCTTACGGAACATAAAGTATGCAAGTGCAAGACCGATAACTGCATAGTTTGCCCATGGAAGAATTCCCCAGTGCATAAAGAAATTCTCAAATGCAAAGTTTGCAGATGCCTGAGATGCTGCTTCAATTCCATCTGGCGGATTCAGATAATAAGTAAGCGGCTCAGCTACTCCCCAGAATACAAGACCAACTCCCATTCCACATCCAAATAGAAGTCCGAACCATGTCATATTACTGTATTCCGGTCTGGAATCATCGCTTCCTAAACGAATTTTTCCATATTTTCCAAATGCAAAATATACAATAAAGCCAAAGAATATAATCATAGAAATCAGATATAACCATCCAAAATCTGTGGTCAAAACTTTAAATGCCGCATTAGCTACTACCGTAAAACTATCATTAAATGCAACTGACCAGACTGCTATAATGCCGACGATAATCAGTGATACATAAAAAACTGTATTCTTACCTTTCTTTTCTCCCATATTCAATTCTCCTTCATCAAACTAAGCCAGATATAGTAGTGGGCAGATGTATAACCATCTGCCCGTTCACTCTAAATCATCGAACAGTTATCATACTTTAAATACTGTCTGCTCTTTAATATCTGTTGCCAGAGCCTCCAGAGCAACTTTTGTTCTGTGATAACGTAATTTCCACTGCTCTTCCTTCGGAGTATCTGGATCTCCAAGTGGATAAGGAATAGAAATTGTAGGTACGATTCTATTAGATCCTACTGTCTTAGCTACAGGCACCAGATTACACATCTGTACGATTGGGAATCCAGCCTTCTCAACCTCTTTTACCATCGTTGCACCGCAACGTGTACAGGTACCTCAAGTACTAACCATGATAACACCATCAACATGATCTTCCTGAAGATATGGAATGATTTCTTTTGCCATTCTGGCAGCCTCTGCCTCAGTTGTTCCTGTTCCTACTGTTGTATAGAAATATGGATGGAGGCTTCCATAAACTCCCTCTTTTTCTAATACCTTCAGTGCATCAATCGGAGTAATAACGTTTGGATCTGCGTCTGCTGCTGCAGGGTCAAATCCAGCATGAATTGTCTTGAACTCTCCACCTTTTAACCGTTCCATATTTGACACATCATAACGTCCCCAACGTGTTGCAGATGCTGACTGAATATGATCCGGATTATCTACAGGTACAATACCACCGGTATTCAGAAGTGCGATTCTTGCTTTTGACAAATCCTTGATAGCAGGAGCAATTGGTACTCGATCAAGTTTCGGAATCGGAAGCTCTGTCTCAAATGGCTGTCCATTTAATTTTTTAACAAGCATATCTACCATACGCTCATATGCCGGTTTTCCATCTGAAAGCCATACCTGATGACGGATTCCTCTCGGGAAATATCCTTCTTCATCCGCGGAGCCAACCGACTCACCAGCAAGAAGCTTGTTGGCAACTTTTGCCATTGCTTTTACATCCTGTCTCATCTTTGAAGCAATATTACCGCCTTTTAAGATATACATATCTTTTTTAAACATATCTACACCTGGCGTCTCCTCGTTCATAGATGTTACAACAGGTACACCAAATTTTTCTTTTACTGCCTTGCAGATTGTTCCACATGCAACAGTATAACGTCCTGCCTGAAATGCTGGTCCTGCAAGAAAAATATCAAACTCTTTATCTTCAAGCATTCCGAGAATTGTTGCAACTGCAGCGTCAGTATTGGTACCAATATAGTTGTCACCACAGATAATTGTATGGGTAACTTCTGCATTTAACTCTTTTTCAAGCTGCATTGCTGGTCCAATCTGACCTTCGTGGATTTCTGGTTCAATACCAGCTTTTTCTTCTCCACCAATCTGACCAAAAAACTGATTAATATATAAGATTGCTTTTTTCATCGCTATTGCCCTCCTTAGAATTCTTTCATTGTCTTCGGGGACCATCCAACTACCTGATCACCACAGAACATTGAGTTATTCTCCATAATAACGGATCCATCTTCTCTTACTGAAGGTCCTAAGATCTCATCTCCAGCCCAGCCACCGGACAGACCGTCTCTTGCTAACGACTGAAGTTCTCCAAGTACTGTTTCCATTGGAGGCAATTCAATTAATTCAGATACATTTCCACAGGATACAATTGCATCACACTTCTCATCCAGTGTTACAAGTGGCTGAGATGTACCATTACGTCCTGTACATTCATTGGTAACTCCAATTGTCTTAACACCGGCATCCTCAAGCGCAACAAGACATCCTACAAAGTCGGCATCCGGGTTGCCATAACCTTCTTCTGCAACGACCGCACCATCTGCTCCGAGTGTCTTTGCAATCTGTGCTACATAAAGTGCAGCACGTTCTTTCTGATCCAAAGCTACATTCAGGTTTGACATAATTACTCCGAGGAAATTAATTGTCTTACCATGCTCTCTGTAAAGAGCCTTGATATTCGGTGTGTTCTGGAAGTCGTATGTTGACCATTTTGATGATACAGGCATGAAACTTCCAGATACGATAGCGCCATCCAGTACCTCATTTGGATGCATTACTGTTGGAAGCATACGGTTCATATCCCAGCCATATGCCAGATCATTGTATCCCAGATTTTCCATCTGAGACTGTGGCTGCATAACATATACAACAGATGGAAGCTTTTCAATCTCCGGACTACGTTTGATCATCGCCTCAAGATCATAAACTTCTGTGTCTTCCGGTGTCAGTTCTTTTACACACTGTCCGATGAACTCTGCAAGTTTATGTCCTGCTCTTCTAAGTGCATCATTCTTCTTCTGTTGCTCATGCTTTTCAAAATCCTCATTCGTATCTGCTACGAGTACAATATTGTTCAAATAACCGAAGTATGTATATTTCTGCCCTTCACCACTCATGTCGATCAATCCATCCTGGAAACCTCCCCAGTGTTTTCCGACTACGAGTACGCTGCAGTTCTTTAATGCATGTAAAACTCCATCTCCTGCCTTTGCAAGTTCACTTGTATATCCAGGGAAAAGTCCTCTTCCATCCAATCTTACTCTAGGCTCGATTGCTTCCTTTACCGGACACATACGGATCTTATCTCCAGGTTTTGCAATATAAAGATCTGCCTCCGTGATTCTCTCATCTTCACGGATAAAATCAAGTGCTTTTTCTTTATTAATTGTAAGCACTCCGTCATCAAAGGATAACTTGTCGCCAAACTTGATATCCTTAACATAGAAATTGCCAATCTCCAGTCTCATGTGATTGTCCTCCTTTTCTGATTCATAGATAGGCTCTATGAATGACATTGATACATTTTTAATAAGCGCGCTTATTTATTGGTTATGTTAAGATTATAACAGTAAGCGCGCTTATTGTCAATCGTTTTGTTAGATTTTTTCAATAATTCACAGTTAATTATCGACTTATTCTATTAATTTTCTCTAAATATTCTTTAATTGCTCTGTGGTCAATCACTTTTTAATTCCAGGCAACAAAGGGGGCGCTGATTTCTCAGCGCCCCTATTATCGGCAATTCCTATATTAATTTGCTTTCTTTTTATTCATCAGATCTTTGATGTTCTTGTAAATCATAAAGAGAATTAAAACTGCTCCAACATATCCATTTAATACATAGATAATATTAACCAATACTCTGAATGGAAGGAATAATCCTACAATTAAACCGAGAACTCCAAGAACAATAGTGAGAATCTTGAACTGTGATGTTCCCTCTTTTGCAAATCTAGAAGCTGGATTATAAAGGAGTGGAACCGCTGTTGTATAAATACCTGCAAATACAATAATTGCAAAGATAGCGGAGAATGGCTTCCAGATCTTAGCTGCAAGAATCAGATTTGGGATATCTGCATTCCATACAAATGTATCACTACTTCCAATCATCGGAGTATTAATGTTTGAAATCTGTGCGAACATTACTACTGCAATTGCCACACAAACTGCAACTGTTCCGCCGATAATACCATAATTTAATTCTTTTTTCTTATTATTAGAACCAAGTGCTGCTGTAAAGCTTGCGAACCACAGGAGCACGAAACCGGCATATGATAAACCAGAAACAAGCCAGTTGGATCCTGCACTCTTAATTGTTTCCCCATTCGCTGCGCCTTCGTAAGTTGCATTTTTAATAATATCTAATCCAGCTCCAATATCACCGCCATCACGAATTAATGTAATAACTCCAATGGCAATACAAAGCACTACGATTACCGGTCCTACAGCACCGATGGCATCAACCATGGAGTTCAGTCCACCTACAACTGTAAGCACTGCCAGTGCTGTCAGAATAACTCCTCCTACCCATGCCGGAAGTCCATATTCCTGATGAAGTGTAGAGGATGCTCCTCCTACCATAACGAAGAAGGACATGTAACAGAATAATGTGGAGTAATAATCACAGAAAGTTCCTACATACTTTCCACAAAAATGTTTGTATACATCATTTCCTTTTTCAAACTTCTGCTCTGCACCTGCTTTTGCAAAGTTAAAATTGTAATAAAGGAAAGCTACCAGGAATACCAAAATTACAAGTAATCCTTTTACTCCATATGCTGTATAATATTGAATGATTTCCTGACCTGTTGCAAAACCGGATCCAATTGTAAATGCAATGATTGCTCCCGCAAGTATCAGTACTCGTTTCCAACTCACCTTTTCCGCACTACCCATAATGTGCCCCCTTTTCATTCATTTCTTTTCTTATGAGCAATTTACCGGCATATAAGCCGGTAATTGCTCAATGTATACTTATGTCAATGACTTACCACTCATCTTTTTCAAAAACAGTCTGCTCTGTTATCGGAGTCTGAAGAGCCTTGAATGCTCTTCTTACAAGTTTCTCACGAATCTTGTAGGACTCTTCTTCACCCTCAGTTGGATCTCCAAGTGGATAAGGAATACCAACAGCAGGGATAATTCTATTCGCACCGATTGTTCTGGAAATCGGAACAACTGTACACAGATGAACTACTGGGATACCGTATTTTTCAATACCTTTAACCATCGTTGCACCGCAACGTGTACAGGTACCTCAAGTGCTGACAAGAAGAACTGCATCTACATGCTCTTCAACTAATTTTTTACCAATCTCATCACCGAATTTGGCTGCTGAATTTGTAGCTGTTCCAGTTCCGGTTGTACTTGCAAAATAAGGATATAATTCTCCAAATACGCCTTCTTTCTGTAATTTACGAAGTGCATCAAGTGGGATTACAAGGTTCGGATCTTCCAGTACGAACTGTCTGTCATATCCACCATGGATTGTCATATAGTCATCTTTAGACATTCTGTCCATGCCTTCCATTGTATACCATCCAAACTTCGTTGCATTAGAGGACTCGATATGATCCGGATTACCAACTGGTACAATACCACCAGATGTAACGATTGCAATCTTTGCTTTGCTAAGATCTTCAATTGCTTTTCCTGGCTCTACACGGTCGAATTTCGGCATAGGAAGATCTGTCTCAAATGGCTCACCTGCCATCTTCTTAAGCAGCATCTTAAGACCACGAGTTGCTCCTCTTTCTTCTGCGAAATAGTTCACACGGATACCACGCTCAAGATATCCTTCGATTGATGGTCCAAGAATCTCCTCGCCTGTAGCCAGCTTCTTAATCAATGTTACAAACTGTGGAACTACTTTTTTCATAGTTGCAGCAGAGTTACCTGTCTTTACAAGGATTACATCCTGCTTAAACATATCAGCTCCAGGGTTCTCTTCGTACATACCAGAGATTACCGGGATACCGAGTCGCTCTTCAACCGCTTTACAAATTGTACCGCAAGCAACACCATAACGTCCAGCATTAAATGCAGGTCCTGCAACAAAGATATCAGGCTCGTATTTCTTTACCATCTCAATGATTGTATCTGTTGCTTTATCAAGATTTTCTCCAAAATAGTTGTCACCACAGATAACTGTTGCAACAATCTCATAATCATCGCCCAGTCCGGCATTCAGTGCCATACCAGGTCCTATAATTTCTTCTCTTACTTCCGGCTGGAAGTCTGCTTTATCTTCTCCACCAATTCCACCGAAGAACTGATTAAGATAATGAACGATTTTATATTTTGCCATAACTCTGAATCCCCCTTCTTAGTATCCTCTTGCAGCCAGTTTGTTAAATCCATTTGCGATTGTAGATGCGATGATAATCTGAAGCTCTGCCTCGAAAGATCCGTCTTCGTTGATACATCCAGCCCATCCACCAATCTGGCTTTCAATAAATTCCTGAGTTCCAATTACTCTATCCATAGCTGGGAACATCAGTGTTGCATTTCCCTGTCCACATGATGCAAGTGCTGTTGCCTCTTCACATGTATCTGCCAGAGATGCTGATTTACCGTCTTTTCCTGGGAACTCATCTGTGATCAGGCAAACCTTTGTACCTACCCTCTCAACCTTTTTACAGTTCATCATAAGGTCTGTATCCGGGTTACCATAACCTTCCTCTGTAATCAGAACTCCGTCTAACTGCAGCCATTCACAGAATTTTGCAACCATATCGGAATGTCTCTCTTTATCAGCAAGGAATACATTCTCATTTGTAAGGATAACTCCCATAAAGTTAATGTCTTTTCCATGATGTTTGTAGCATTCATCAATAACCGGATTGTGGAAATGATGATATGTTGTAACTTTATCACATGGAGCCACACAGTTACCAGATACGATTGCTCCATCCATAATCTCTGTTGGATACATGAATGTCGGAACGATCTGTTTTGCATCTACACCATAATAATATGTGTCATGCAGAAGTCCCTGTGACTGAAGCATATGTATATATCCTACCTTTGGCAGATCAGGATACTGTGCTGCCTGCTCAAATACTGGTTTTGTCTCATATGTCTCAATTACATCTGGCTCAAGATTTCTTACAAGCTCTCCAAGATATGTAGCTACTTTCAATCCTGCCATACGTCCTGCTTTCTCATATACATGAGTCTCTAATCCATCCTGTGGTTCAATGACTACGCACAGATTATATGTTTTTGAAAATGGACAATAATCTGCAGCCGGTCCGCTCATATCAATAACACCTTCCTGGAATCCAACGATTCTTCCGACTGTAACTACGCAGCAGCCATCTAAAGCATGTGTTCTTCCAGATCCAACCTGTGGTGATACCTTTCCGATAATTCCTGGGAAAATCTCTCCGCCGCTCACTTTCACACGTGGTTCAATGACATCCTTAACAGGTGTGATTCTTGTTGCCTCACCAGGTTTTGCAATTTCCAAATGGCATCCGATCAGCTTGTCGTCCTCCAATACAAGTGCTTCCACCTCTTCTTTGTTTACATACAATACGTGATTTTCCACATATGATTTGTCTGCAAACTGGATGTCCTTGATCTCAAATTTGCCGAGTTCTAGTTTCATACAAATTCCCTCCTTATGATTTGTAATCGCGATAACTTAACACTTAAAATATAATCACGTTTTTCATCTCCGAAAGCTGGCAATTTTTCTTTTACAAATTCCTCAAGCGCGCGGAATGTAATCATGATAACATATAAGTAAAAAAATATCTTTTTTGCTTTTTATGTTTACTTTCAAAAATGTAATCGTGATAACTTTTTTCCATGTAAGTAATTGCTTTTGATAGTTCTAATTATACACACATTTTTTAAATGCGCAACCCCCTTTTATAAATATCGTCAATAATACAAAATATCTATAGATGTTTTTGTGCAGATTGCCTATTTTTTATCATTCTTTTCACGTTTTTGTTTAAAATATCCGTCATATCCGTGCAATTCTGACGCAAGTGCCTTAACGATTATATCGAGATCATCTATAAATGAATGAACTCTTTCTTCGATTTCATCTTCTTCAATCCCGTCATCCATCACTCCTTTAAAATATCCTTTATACAAAATACAGGACATGCGATTTAAAATAAGCGCATTCTCCTCAGAAATTGCCCCTGCTTTCATGCATTTTTTACACATTTCAAAATCACGTCCCCAGAAATCTGCTGTTCCAAGCATCTCGGAAAAGAATTGGTTTGCCTCATTAATGTTTTGAGGAAACATCTGATAGAATTCTTTCATAGCTCCACCCAGATATTCATTCGTATGTTCAAAAAACAATCTATTATAATCTTTTGGATGTCGGAAAGCCTCCTGACTGTAGCAGTACCATACACCCACATAGATATCCCATACTCCTCTCCAGGTTTTTTCCGCCTGATTCAAGCGGATAATATATCCCTCCAGCGTATTCAGGCTGACATAATACATCAGTTCCGACTTGCTGTTAAAATAACGGTATAATGCAGCTGACGAACAGCCCAGCTCCTTCGCGATTCTACGAATAGAAAGATCTTCAGCCCCATCTTTCTCCATAATTTTACATACTCTTTCAATATAATCTTTTCTCGTTAAACCTTTGAAGTAATTCTGTGTTGTTTCTTTATTATCCAGCATCGCTCCACCGCCTATTCTTTTTCTTACCCGCTTTTTCTAACTAATTCTTGGAATAATATTGTCAATCACCGATAAATCGATTGTCTTAAAATCATTCGCCACCTTTTCCTGATAACTCTTTGGACTTGGTGCGATATCCTGCCACTCCTGATAAACCTGAATGCATTTGTCGATCAGCATGATATCTTTTATATTATCCTCTTCGCCCTTCGGATATACAACTACCGATCGATATGGTGTCTGATTCGGTTTCAGGCTGGATGCCTGCGGATGTGTCAGAAGCACATGCTTATCATAGACAAGATCTCTCACCTTAATCAGAACGTCTTCATACCCATCAAGAAGAATCACTTTCATCTGATCCTTATACTTCTCATACACTCTGTCGTTATTCGTTACCAATATTGCTTTTTCCAGCTCCCACATGATTGCCGTCTCCCTTCTTAACATCTCATTTCACTCAGATGCGTTTTATATAGTATGGCTTACTATAGTTTATCATATTTTATCTTTTTTCGCAAATATTCTGTCATTAATTCATTTTGTAAATACGATTCAGCTACTATCTTTATAGTAAAGAAAAAGCTCGGATTTCTCCAAGCTTTCTCCCTGTTTTCAAGTTGCTGCCAACTATATGACCTCTCACTATAATTAGTTAATGTATCCGGCTTTCTTAAGCTCTTCATGAGCTTTCTCAAGGTTT
>OLPD01000040.1_pt1 | contig 120184 bp, 95 predicted proteins | sample 1672111 | NCBI WGS metagenome assembly OLPD01 (sample SAMEA3136646, study PRJEB25190) | human gut metagenome
CACGGTGAAGTTTCCACCTCCTCCCTGCTCACTCTTTGTCCATTACTATGAAAATCTCTTCTGAAATAGTCCTAGATATTCAGAATTTCGAATTTAATCCCTCTATATATCGAAACGGAAATGGCATAAAATACAGGGTGATATAAAAAAGTTCTCTAATTTTTCATAAAAGAAGAGCACCCAGCTTCTGCCAGATGCTCTGTGAAAAAATATTCTATTTTTTACTACTTACATTTTGAATGTAGCCACTACAATATCCCTGATTATTGGATATTATCATCAATAATTACAATACGGTATTACCCAGGTGGATCTTGCTCTGCAAAATTTAACCATCAATTGAAAAGTACTGAATATCTGTAAATTCATCGTCTAAAAATTCAAATTCAAAAATATGAAAACCGTCAAATGATTGCTCTAAATATTTTACTGTGCCATTATCATAATCAATCGTTGGCTTTCCTAATTTTTCTCTTATCAATTCTTCATCTAATTTACCATAAGTCAATTCCAAATCCGGCATCATGAATTTAACAATACCATTTAAAGCATTATAGTAATTATCTGCAATTTTATCCAAACTACTTATATAAGTATCACCTTGTTCTGTTCCACTTTCAAAAATAATGCCTTTAATCTCTATTACATAAGTACCCAATTTTTCATCAAAATTCATATTATTGGTCAATGCATCCTTTGGTTTCTCATCAAATAAATTTCCACTAGAAGTATTTATTTTCTCATTTTCTTTTTTCACATTCTTGCTATTTTTCTTAAATTTATCAAACAATCCCATAATGCATCTCTCCATTCAACTAAACTTTTATCCAATTTAACCGCATGATATTTTGAACCAAGACGTACTTTATAAATTGTCTATTGCATCATTCACCCTGTCAGACAAATAAGACTCAAAATCAGGGAACTCCTCCTTATAAGAACTTCCATCTTCTAATGCCAAGAAAATTATACAACAGATTTTCTATTATAGTCCGTAACATCGCTGCCTATTTTACTATATAAAGTTTTTACATTGAATTCTTTATTTTTAAGTGCTAATAATTCGCTATTTGTAGCTCCAATAAATTCGAGAAAATCAACTCGTCCATTTTTCGTATTTAATGTCTGAAATTTTGTATCTGGTATCGTTATAAAACCTGTTATATTTGAAACCTGTCTTGAATCAATACCCGCTGTTTGTCCTGTATACAAATATTCAAATGGATTAAATATTTCTCCACTTTCAAAAGTAAGCCGTGCGATTTGTTGTAACAATCCACATATACATTTAATTTCTTGTTCTTCATCTACATAACTATCCTTCTTTAATTTAAATGTAAATTCCATTCCGTAACCGCTCCACTCTTTATCATCGCTTTCTTTGTCATAAAGTTCTGATAATCCATACGTTACGAAATGCCAATAATCTCCACCATCATATACACTAATCCCATCAAGTGGATCTGGTCCACCAAAACGCCATTTAATTAAAGATGCATAATGTTTTGGATTATCCTGACCTGGATATATTCTTTTTGCTTCTTCATCAATTGCATCCCATCCAGAAGCATTTATTATCTCGTTTTCTTTTTTCTCATTCTTACTATTTTTCTTGAATTTATCAAATAATCCCATAACACATCTCCATTCTTCTATAATTATAATTCCGTATACTAGTTACTATTATCCTCATAATAATTCAACGCACACTTATATAATTCACGACATCGTATTTCATCACCATAACTTAAGCAATCGCCTGCATAGTTTAATGTGTAAAATGGTTCTTCATTATTTATTTTATCAGGCAATAGTTTCCATAAGTCATACATCTTTTTGCTAAATCCAACAATGTCACTTTCTTTATAAACAGTTTTTAATTCACTCATCAACTGATCACCAAATTTTATGATATCAAAAGATAATTCGTTCATTAACTGATATAAATGCAACATAGCATCTTTGTAATCTCTGCCTTCTAAGTCAAGCAAAATCTCATCTTCCGGAGTGCAACAGAACAGATTATCAAGAACGTCTCTATATTCATCGTTTTTTTCATATCCAATACTATATAGCAATGAATATACAAATAATTCTTCCATGCTTCCTCCCCCTCTGCGATAGCCTAATTATACCATGAAGCATTATATAAATCATCCTTTTGCATACAACTTGTCGTAAAAACAAAGCCCAGAAGAGATATTTTCCCTCTGGGCCTGTACATTTATCGGCTATCCATTTTCCATTTCATTTTTTCTCATGATTACAAGGCTTTTTCTCTAATTTTTCAAATCATGAAGGCCCTCACGAATACTTGTTTTAACATGCATATCCTTTTTTCTAATCAATCATATAATATATCTTCGTAAATAGTTCTATATTGTAACATCCTTATGCACCGTACTCTTACTAATCCGAAACTGTTTCGCTGTCTGTCTCACTGTCGCATTATTTTCTATAATATAATTTGCAATTTCTACTGCACGCTCCTCAATATATTCTCTCATAGAAAAGCCCCTGCATAGTTTGTTTTTTACAATCTATGCAGGGGCAAATTAATGTATGTCTAATTCCTATTCCATCTATTCGTGGAAAACATTATACTATACAACTTAATACTCAAATACTGCCACACCATATCCCGGAAGAGGATATGCAAAGGAATATTTCTGACCATCACATTCCTGTTTCTCTGGCTTGTAAACCAATGGGCGTTCTTCTCCTGATCCACCGTATTTTGTCTCATCACTGTTAAGAACAAGCTTACACTGCTTTCTTCTCGGAACACCAACACGGTAATCTGGTCTGTCTACCGGTGTAAAATTGCATACAAAGAGCAGATTTTTCTTACCATCTTTTGAATGTCTTGTGAAACTGAAAATACTCCGGAAGATATCATCCTTATTGATCCAGTCAAATCCCTTCGGATCATTATCCAACTCATACAATGCCTTATTCTTCTTATAAAGATGAAGCAAATCTTTATACCAGTTCTGAATCTGCTGATGCGGTTCTTCTGCAAGAAGGAACCAATCCAGTTCTCTCTCTTCACTCCACTCACGAAGCTGTGCGAACTCCTGTCCCATAAAGAGAAGTTTCTTTCCAGGATGTCCCATCATAAATGCATATGCCACTTTCAAGTTGCGGAACTTATCCCATCCTTCTCCCGGCATCTTATTCAACATGGAGCATTTCAGATGAACAACCTCATCATGAGAAAGTACAAGAATATAGTTCTCTGAATATGCATATTCCATAGAAAATGTCATCATATGATGTGCATTCTTTCTGAAATAAGGATCCAGTTTCATGTATTCTGTAAAGTCATGCATCCAACCCATATTCCACTTCAAAGTAAATCCAAGTCCATCATCCTCAGGAGATCCTGTCACCTTCGGCCATGCTGTAGACTCTTCTGCGATCATCATAACGCCTTTATTTCTTCCGCAAACTACAGAATTCAGATGTTTAAAGAATGCAATCGCCTCAAGATTCTCATTTCCGCCAAATTTATTCGGAATCCACTGTCCATCTTCTCTTCCGTAGTCCAGATACAGCATAGATGCCACTGCATCTACACGAAGTCCGTCTACATGATAATGTTCAACCCAGAACAATGCATTCGTCAAAAGGAAGTTAGAAACTTCCGGTTTTTCATAATTGAAAACCTTCGTTCCCCAATCAGGATGCTCGCCCTTTCTCGGATCTGGATATTCGAATGTCGGTGTTCCGTCAAAATCTGCCAGACCATGTGCATCTTTCGGGAAATGCGCCGGTACCCAGTCAAGAATAACACCGATATTATTCTTATGAAGATAATTTACCATATATGCAAAATCTTCCGGTGTTCCATAGCGTGAAGTTGGTGCATAATATCCGGTTACCTGATATCCCCAGGAACCGTCAAATGGATGCTCTGCGATTCCCATCAACTCAACATGAGTATATCCCATCTCTTTTACATACTTTGTAATTGCTTCTGCAAACTCACGATATGTATAAAATCCTTCATCTTCTCTTCCAGGATGTCTCATCCAGGAACCCATATGTACTTCATAAATAGACACTGGTTCTTCTTTGTTATCCCATTTCTCACGAGCAGTCATCCACTTACTGTCTGACCAGTTCAGATTAGAAATATCTGTGATTCTGGAAGCTGTTCCCGGCCGGAGCTCTGCATAATTAGCAAATGGATCTGCTTTGTAAATCTTCTCACCCGCCTGTGTCTCTATACAGAACTTATACAAATCCCCTTTCTTCGCCTCCGGAACGAAGCATGTATATATTCCGAGAGGCTCCCCTCTCTTCATCTTATCTTTCGTCTCATCCCAGTCATTAAACTCTCCGATTACAGAAACGTTTACTGCATGAGGAGCCCATACCGCAAAATATACTCCTCTTTTTCCGTTCTTTGTCACCTCATGGGCACCCATCTTTTTATAAATCTCATAATGATTTCCCTGCCCAAAAAGATAATGGTCAAGTTCTCCGATCTCATAAGGCTGCACTTTCGTCTTCGTGCTGTTTTTCTTAACCATAAAGCCACCTCACTGCTCAAATATATTCCTGATTGTAATGATTTAAAAACCATACAATTTCTTATAGATCAAGGCACATTACCGAATCTTTCAATTGGTAACAAAGTTTCATTCTACCCTTGAACACTATAGTTTTATTATACTTGATACTGTATAAAAAAGAAAGAGAAAATGTATTATTGCACAAAAATAGACAGTCGTTTTACTGACTGTCTATTAATTCTTAACAAATATATGTCATTAAATGTTGAAATCTTTCTCTGAAAGCAGAATTCTGTCGGAAGAATCTGTATTCTTTCCAAATACTCTCTTCACAAGCTTCTTTGCGGAAGCTTTCTGTGAATGAGCGATTGCATCATCCATCACTTCTTTCACTTCTGCTACTGTCACTGCATGATCTTCTCGCTGTAAAGAATCAATCTTACTGTACAGTGCAAGAATTCCCATCTCATCGATTCTGTAACCATTCTCCTGAGCATAAGTCTGTCCAAATGTTACAAGCTCATCATTGATAAAGATCGGCACTTCAAGTCTGGAAGTAAATTTTCTTCTGAATTCTCTGTTGGAAGAAAGAAGTCTGTCCAGTGGTTTTCTCTGCTCTTCAAGAACTACCAGAAGTTCTCCTGTATCCTGCTCCATTGCTTTGTTCAGCTTGGCGAGTGTTTTTTCGTTCATCTGTCCGGCTTTTTCAATGATCAGTGCACCGCCGTACAGTTTACGGAAAATGTCTCCGATTCTCTTCTTATTCAGTGACTCACCTGTCACAATTGCAACCTTACCCTGACGAATATCACGCTGCTTCTGGATTGCCTTTACAACATCAACAGCAAGGACTGTCTTTCCATTTCCTTTATTTCCAATAATCAGGAGATTTCCTGTTCTGGAAGTTCCTTTGCGGTTTGTACAGTTCTTATCCTGCTCAAGTACATCTACCAGTTGCTCACTCATACCACGCACAGGTACAAAATAAGAGAAGAGTTTTTTCTGTTCCTCTGTAAGTCCTGCTCTTGTACCAATTCCACTCTGTGTTTCAAGATCATAACGACCATGTACAATAAATCCTGTATCAGACATTGCATCTGCAATCTCATCTAACGGTAATGGTGATGTCTTACCTGTTGCGATCAATTTTGCAGTCTCTTTACGGCTCAATGGTGTCGTCGCAGACATGATATCAATTCCGTCATCTTCATCCGGAATCTCTCTGTCATCCGGTTCCTCACTATGCGCTGGATTCACGCTGAATTCATCTTCAAAATTTGGCACTTCTTCATAAGAATTCAGACTAAGAAGATCATCATCTGAAACCTTATCTTCCGCTGTGAAAAGATCTCTTGGATTGATTACTTCATCATCCTCATCGTCTTCTTCATAACCATAGGCATCCAGATCTTCATATCCTTCTTCCTCACTGAACAGATCATCATCAGCGTCTTCATAATCATCCGGCAGATCGTCATCAGACTCTTCATAATCATCCAACAAATCGTCATCAGACTCTTCATAATCATCTAAAATATCGTCTTCGTCAAACTCTTCTGCATCATCCCAGTCATACGCATCATAATCTTCGTACTCATCCTCACCGAGTCTGAGATCATCCGCAAGCTCTCCCATATTTTCATGTGGTTCTTCTTCTACCTCAAGAACTTCTTCTGAACTTACTGTTGCATCTACTTCTTCCTCTTCCGGAATAACACCTTCAATCTCATCAATCAGTTTCTGTATCTCTGGTGATAAAATTGGTTCTTCATTATTTTTATTGTCCATAGTCTCTCTTACTGCTGCTCCTTCTGAATCATCTTCATCATTGACAACTTCAGTTTCTAAGATCAGTTCCTCCACCTCAGACAAATCTTCTGATTCATCTGTCAGATCTTCTGACTCAGCTTCATCTATTTCAAGGATTTCTTCCTCTTCCGATTCTGCCTCTTCTACTTCAAGGATTTCTTCCTCTTCCGGTTCTGCCTCTTCTACTTCAAGAACTTCTTCCTCTTCCGGTTCTGCCTCTTCTACCTCAAGGATTTCTTCCTCTTCCGGTTCTGCTTCCCCTGCTTCAAGAATTTCTTCCTCTTCCGGTTCTGCTTCTTCTGCTTCTATAGCAACTGCATCTTCTGGGACATCTTCTGAAGTCTCCTCCACTGCCTGTTCTATAAGCTCTTCTTCTGTCTCCGGTTCCGGTATCAGTTCTTTCATCCCTGAAGGAACTACTCGTTCTTTACTGGCTTCCTCAGCTTTCTTCTCTTCTGTCAGTTGATTCACGATCTCAAGATCTTCTACATCCTCAATTGCTGCAATATCCTCTTCCAGATCTGTCATATCCGGTTCGACTTCTTCTCCCGGTTCTGCCTGAACTTCCGGTTTCGGATTGAGTAATTGCTGTAGAGCTTCATCTAACCGCATCGTATCTCCAAGTTTCTTCTTGACTGGTTTTACCGGATTCTTACTGACAATCGGTATGGAAGCAGTATCTTTGCTAAGTGTTCTCTTATCTCCACTTGTCTCTACCGTTGCCGGCTGAACTTCTGACTCATCCTCGGAAACTTCTATAACTTCTGCTGTTTCTACTCCTGCTTCTTCCTGATTTTCTACTTCGGCATCCGGCTCTTCTGCCGCTTCCAAAGTAACCGCATCCGTGTCAATCACATCGGAAGTACTGTCGTTCTCCATCACCGGCTGTTCTGTCAGCCCGATTGATCTTGTATCTCCAAGTGCTTCAGCTCCTTCTGACGCAGAATCTTTTTCCTCGTCTTCTCCTAAATAGGAAGCCAGATCCGGTATTTCTTCTGTCTCTGAAGAAAGCTTCTCATATCTGTGATCATATTTCTGCTGCTGCGATGGTGACAATGGCTTATACTGCATCTTCAGTTCCATTGCCTTATAAACATACTTACCCTCGCTGAACCAGAGGATCAGATCATCACACTCTTCCAAACATTCTGTCATCATACCTGCTTCGCGATAAAGCTTCGCCAGTTCATAAGCCCACTCTTCAATATATTCTGCCTTCTTAAATTCCTCCAGAGCCTCAATCTGCTGTTCGATCGGCGCTCTCTGCGCTCTTAAGATCTGATATCTAAGGATATGCCTGTTCGGATCTTTCGGTGCAATCTGGATAAATTCGTCATAATAGTCAATTGCTTCATCTATATTCTTTGTCTTAATTGCAAGAGAACATAACTTATAGATCACCTTGCGGCTTCCTTCAGAACGGCGATATGCAAGATTCATAACATCATAGCTCTTCTGATACTCTTTTGTTTTCTCATAAATATCACTGACATTCATCAGCATCCCTGCGTTACGGACACGCTTCCAGTCAATCAGATCTGCTGCTGCCGCTGCTTTTCTGTATTCTCCATCTTCCATAAGTTCCAGCATCTCTTCTGTCTTTAACTTATATTCATACTTATCCACTGTACTCACCTCATTGTCATTGAAATATTAGTTTTGGTCTGAATGTGTCCATTAGGCACTAGCCGATACTCTTTCATTATTCTACCATATGAGGTCTGTAATGTCAAAAAAATGCACCTTCAATTCCTTTTGAAAGTGCATTTTTAGTGTTATTTAATTGTATTATTATTATTATTTTATATTTTGTATCGGAGATTATTCTCGATTCTACGTTCCTGTGAGACCTTTGTCGTCTGTTATTTTATCACCTGAATGATTTTCATATCCATTCAATACTTTATGTATTAAATCTTCTGTCAAATCATTCCTGCTTTTATAACAAATCTGAGATTATAACATATCCTTTCAATGTTTCTTTACACATTTTTCATTCTATGTTATATGCGGTATTTTTATTCAATACATCTATGAGTGATTCATCTTTTTCTCTTTGCTTCCAGTTTCCGTACTCTCCGATCTTTGATCTTCTTTTCTTTCTACTGGACTTTTACGCTTGGCAAAGGTCTCTTTCTTCACAGGAACCTTCACTCATCATACCACTGACATATTGATAAAAATCTGAAACTATACTGTCCATGGGACTGACCTCCTGTTGAACTTGTATTTTTAATCTAATCAGGCATCTGTTACTTTTGCCTTCTTAGTTAAATATCTTTGGGAGATTTCTTTCTCTCTTTGATGGTTATATAATAACATTCGGCGTCTAATTTGTCAATATATTCCTTTGATTTTTTTATATTTTTTATTTATTATCTGCTTTGGTTGTAATTGTCTGAATTTTCAAACATTTCAATTAACAGATTTCTGCTCCAGCCGGCATTTCTTTTTCCGGTGTCATCAGTGCAAGGTTACCTTCTGCATCTTCTGCACAAAGCAACATTCCCTCTGAAAGTACGCCTGCCAGCTTCGCAGGTTTCAGGTTTACAAGAACCATAACTTTCTTACCAACCATTTCTTCCGGTGTGTAATGTGCTTTGATTCCGGATACGATCTGTTTTACCTGGCTTCCAACTTTTACCTGAGAGCAGAGAAGCTTTTTGGATTTCTTTACAGCCTCACATGCAATGATCTCTCCAACCTGGAATTGCATTGCTCCGAACTGCTCAAATGTGATCTCATCTTTCGGCTCAATGTCGATCACAGCTTCTTCCTCTTTCTTTTCTTCTACCTTCGGATGAAGTTCTTCAACTTTCTTCATAACCTCTTCGAGATCCATTCGCTGGAACAGGATCTCCGGTTTCTCTGTTACATGTCCGTTACCAAGCTGCTCAAGAATCTTCTTGCTTGTAGAAGGCATAAAAGATTCAAGAAGTCTTGCCCCTTCAGAAATGCTCTGGATCAGATTCCAAAGTACTGTAGAAAGGCGATCCTTCTTGGATTCATCTTTTCCGAGTACCCAAGGAGTTGTCTCATCAATATATTTATTGCAGCGTTTGAACAGATTGAAGATTTCTGTAATCGCATCGGCAACGCGGAGGTCTGCCATCTTAGCATCAACTGCTTTAGAAGCATTCTCTACAACTGCTTTCAATTCTGCATCTACATCTTCTACAACACCCTTATCTTCTACTGTTCCGCCGAAGTATTTGTTTGTCATAGAAACAGTTCTGTTTACAAGGTTTCCAAGTGTATTTGCAAGATCAGAGTTCAGACGCTCTACCATCAGCTCCCAGGAAATAACACCGTCATTCTCGAATGGCATCTCATGAAGTACGAAGTAGCGAACTGCATCTACACCAAAGAAATCAACGAGTTCATCTGCATAGAGAACATTTCCTTTAGACTTACTCATCTTACCGTCTCCCTGAAGCAGCCACGGATGTCCGAACACCTGTTTCGGAAGTGGAAGATCAAGTGCCATAAGGAAGATTGGCCAGTAAATTGTATGGAAACGGATGATATCTTTTCCGATCAGATGAAGGTCTGCCGGCCAAAGCTTGCCAAACTGCTCTGTGCTGTTTCCGTCTGCATCATATCCGATTCCTGTGATATAGTTTGTAAGAGCATCAAGCCATACATATACAACGTGCTTCGGATCGAAATCTACCGGAATCCCCCACTTGAAGGATGTTCTGGATACACACAGATCCTGAAGTCCCGGAAGAAGGAAGTTGTTCATCATCTCGTTCTTACGGGCAACCGGCTGGATGAACTCCGGATGTGTATTGATATGCTCGATCAGACGATCTGCATACTTGCTCATTTTGAAGAAATATGCCTCTTCCTTTGCCGGCTGAACCGGGCGTCCACAGTCCGGACATTTTCCATCTACAAGCTGAGACTCTGTGAAGAAAGACTCACACGGTGTACAGTACATTCCTTCATAATGTCCCTTGTAAATATCTCCCTTGTCGTAAAGTTTCTTGAAGATCTTCTTAACCTGTTTCTCATGATCTTCATCTGTTGTACGGATGAATTTGTCATAAGATGTATCCATCAGATCCCAGATTCTTTTGATTTCTGTTGATACATTATCTACGAATTCCTTTGGTGTGATTCCAGCCTCCTCGGCTTTGAGCTCGATCTTCTGTCCATGCTCATCTGTTCCTGTCTGGAAGAATACATCATATCCCTGGCTTCTCTTGTAACGTGCGATTGCATCTGCAAGCACGATCTCGTATGTGTTTCCGATATGCGGTTTACCTGATGTATAGGCAATCGCTGTTGTTATATAATATTTTGGTTTTTCTGACATTTGTCTGCCTCCTTTTCCCACAATGTGGGATTCTTTTCTCAACTTTCAGTGATTACTAATACGATTTTTTCTGAATTTTCCGGAACATCCCTAGCGGAGCGTTTTTAATATATTAGGAAAGAACCTAATACATTAAAAAACGCCCTCCCAGAGACTTGCATCCCTGAGAAGACGAATCCTACTTTCGTGTTACCACTTCTCTTCGTTCCTTCCTCGCGGAAAGAAACCTCTATGAGTATCTGCACTTTCGTTAGTAAAAACTGCTTTGTTAATCAAAACCACTTTGAATACTACGGCATTTCTCACTGTTGATACTCTTCGCTATAAAGGGCGAATCCCTTCACAGACTAACCCGGATCTTTTTATTCAAGATTGCCGCTTAAACAACTCACTTGCTCACTCTGTTCAGGCTCATCTGCGCTGCTCAGAAGCCATCTTCATCTGTCTTCCATCCATCCCTCTCAACATCCGGCCTGACAGCCTTCAGGACTTTTCTGTAGAATCTGTTACAGACTACTCTCTTCCTCATCGCGTTTCGCTTATCACTGCTTTTCATTCCTTAAAAAGGTTAGCATAACGCGAATAGAATGTCAAGATACACCGCTTGATGATTTCTTTTTCGATTCCTCTGTTGCCCCGGCAGCATTTCCTTTTGCTTTCACTCTTGGAAATGTAATATCTACCCGGAACAAATCTCCGTCCAGATACAGATCAAATGTGCCGCCCTGCATCGTTGTAAGGCTCTTCGCAATGGAAAGTCCCAATCCACTTCCCTCCGTACTTCTGGAAATATCCCCGCGAATAAAACGTTCTGTCAGTTCTTCAGCCTGAATATTCAACTGATGCTCGGAAACATTTTTCAATGAAAATTTCACCTTTGTATCATCTGTTTTCAGAGTCGCATAGACTCTTGTTCCAGGCATTGCGTACTTGGCTGCATTTCCGTAAATATTTTCCAGGACACGCCACATTCTTCTTCCATCGACATGCACAACAGCCGGTTCTGCCGGAAGATCTGTGACGATCGCCAGATTTCTCACCTCGAATTTTTCTTCGAGTTCGCCCTGCGTCTGCTGGATCATTTCCGACAGATCAAGATCCATATATTCCAGCGAAATATTTCCGCTGCTGACTTTCGATGCTTCTACTACATCTTCTGTCAAAGTCTTCAGTCTCTGTGCTTTCTCTTCCAGAATATTCAGATAATCCTGAACTTTCGGATCCGCTGGATCTGTCTGTCTTAAGATGCCGACATAATTCAAAATGGAAGTCAGTGGTGTCTTAATATCATGAGAAACATTTGTGATTAAATCTGTCTTGAGACGTTCGTTTTTCATTGCCTCAGCAACTGCTTTATTAAGTCCGGTTCCGATTCCGTTGATCATCAATGCAAGGTTTTTATTCTCTCCATGCAGTCCGTCAATTGGAATCTGATAACTCATATTTCCGGCAGCAATCTCCTGGATTCCTTTTCTCAGTCGGTTCTTCTCCATCACATTTGCAACCATGCAATAGAATAGCACTGCGTCAGCGATCAGCAGCAGAATCACCAGGAAGAAATCTCTATCCCAAAGTACGAAAAGCTGAAACAGGAAATAAAGAATCAAAAGTCCTGCTGTTTTCTTTGTAAGCTTCACATCTCGTAATATTTTCCCAATAAATATACCGAAACTTCGAAGCAGACTGTTCTCCCACAGGCTCTTTGCCTTAATTCTTCTTACCAGACTAAGATAGCCGGCAAAGAAACAGGTAAATGTAAACGCAGCATATACGAACACACCCACTGATTCTCCGAGACTTAAAGTCTGCATATATACATTCGGAACATAGGATGATGGAATAAATGTATCACTTTCCACAGCACTGTATGAACTACACAACCCTGCAATTCCATCAAATAAGATATGAATTCCATCGATTCCTGCTACAAAAAAGAAATAACTTCCAATCACCCAGACAAAAATAACAACTGCAGCAGCAATCTCTGTCTTCCAGGAATCGAACTTTAACAAATGCAGTTCTTCATCCTGCGGTTTTCTTCCGGCACCCAATGTCAGCCACACTACTGTGATCAAAAAGAGTACGCTGCTGAAAATCATAAAATATAATGCCGCTTTCATATGCGGAATGTTATTTTGATATTCGATGCTACTCTGGTAAAACTGATCCTGGATCGGATAGTTTGTGTCCACTGCAACTGCAAAAACATCTTTCCACTTTGTTCCGCCGGAATAGTAACCATAAGAACGTGTATTGAGCCATTGATCCGAATAAGAAACATTCATATTCGTCTTAAAATCTTTCAATTCAGGATAGATTACCATATATTTCACAGGGTTCTTTGACGCTGATTCTATCATGTCTTCTATGCTTTTCTTTACATCTGCATAATTTGCATATTCTGCTTTATTTGTAGTAACCTTCTTTGTCGATTCATCTGCATACAGATAGGTAAAATTGGTATTTCCTTCTTCCAGATAATCCCAACCGCCTTCATAATCCTGCCAGTCTTCATAGATTGTCTGCAATGCTGTGGCAATATTATCATAAACCAATGTCAGTCTTCCATTTAACTGCGGATTATTATTTACAACCTGAAGTAGATTATCCGCTCCGACCGGTGCATATTTTTCAATCATCGACTGACCAAAGTTCCAGCAGTCTGTATAGAGCAGCTCACCGTTTTCATCTGTAATCTGAAATGTATAATAGCCGGAAGTCGTAAATTCGCCCGCCTGCAATCCTGCCAGAAACTGATCTCTGTCCTGCTCGCCCATCTGAAACTGAAGTTTTCCTGCATTTACAAGAGAGAAGAAATCATTCATATAATAGTAATAATAATTTCCGTCTGGTTTCTGGCAGACGATCACGCCATTCTGTTTGTAAAGATTGTCGTTATCTGTCCCACTGTAAGTTTCGCCCCAGTTCACCAGCTCTTCCATTGTGTACGTGACACCGGACAGATTCGTCTCAGATATCTTTCCCTTCTTCGACAGTTCCATTACATCCACCAGTTTTTTCGGATTGTAGGCACCGTCACTTTCAAAAAGATTCTGCAGATAAAGCTTCTCCTGTACATCGTACATGTAACTTTCGACCATCTTGCTGAATTCTTCGGATTCTTCAAAAGACTGTGTATTCATCTTTTGGATCTGTGAAAAACTCATTCCCCCCGCCAGTGTCAGGAGAGAATGCAAATTTGTCACAAGCAATGCTCCGCTAAGAATCGCCACAACAAGAACAATTGTCCTTGTCACGGTCTTCCTGTACCATTTCTTCATTGTTAACCCTTCCTTATATGCCTTCTTATGCATTTTTATATGTTCTCTTATATGCTTTTTCTATCCATTTTTACATGTGCTTTTGTTACTGTTCGCACTATGCTTTTTCGATTTTATATCCGACACCCCAGACTACTTTCAGGTAACGTGGATCTTTCGGATTGATCTCTATTTTTTCTCTGATATGACGAATGTGAACTGCAACTGTGTTATCCGCACCAATTGCCTCTTCATTCCAGATGGATTCATAAATCTGATTGATTGAAAATACTTTTCCCTGATTCTTCATCAGAAGCAAAAGGATATTGTATTCAATCGGTGTCAGTTTCACAAATTCTCCGTCTACTGTTACCTGCTTGAGATCATCATTGATCTGAAGGCCACCTACCTTATAAATCGTCTCTTTTGGCTCCTGTGCTGTTCCGCCAAGCTCGTTAAATCGTCTCAGCTGTGATTTCACTCGTGCCACAAGTTCCAGCGGATTGAACGGCTTTGTTACATAATCATCCGCACCGATATTGAGTCCAAGAATCTTATCGGTATCTTCTGACTTCGCAGACAAGATAATGATTGGCAGACTGTTCTTCTCGCGGATCTTCAATGTTGCACGGATTCCGTCAAGTCTCGGCATCATGACATCGATGATCAGAAGAGTCACTTCCTCTTTCTCCAAAATCTCCAGTGCTTCGATTCCGTCATATGCTTTTAAAATCTGATATCCCTCCTGAGAAAGATAAATTTCGATTGCTTCTACGATTTCTCTATCGTCATCACATACTAATATTTTATACATTTTACATACCCCTCGATAATTGCTGACACCGATAACAGCGCAGCAACATAATTATCACATGATCAAGTTCTAACTATAGTATACATGATACTTGATGGTTTTTAAGAGATAGATTGGAAAAATATTAGGAATTTCTTAAATCGACGATTTAACAATTTAAATACTTTCTATTTCTTGCACATCTTTTGCCAACGTTTTATAATAAGAAACCGTAAGCCACTTTAGAACATAAGTGTAGCTGCACAAAAATGATTGCATTTAGTGCTAGAATCTCTTAGTATAGCTGCAATCCATCAATAAAAAGGAGTATAAATTAAGAATGATTGAATTTTTGAAATCCTTCCTCTTTGGAATTGTGGAAGGAATCACAGAATGGCTGCCGATCAGCAGCACCGGACATCTGATTCTTTTGAATCAGTTTGTGAAATTAGATGTTTCCGAAGAATTCTACAGTATGTTTGAAGTTGTGATCCAGTTAGGTGCGATTCTTGCCGTTGTCATCTTATTCTGGAACCAGATCTTCCCGTTTGGTGCACCGGAAGGAAGTCACACGGTCAGACGCCGTCAGGCAAAACATGCGCATAGAAAAAAGAAATCCGGAAATGGAATTTTAAGTTATGTGAAGATGGATATCATTATCCTCTGGCTGAAAGTCCTTGTTGCATGTATCCCTGCGATCGTGATCGGAATGCCGTTCAATGATCTGTTTGAGAAATGGTTTTACAATTACCCTTGCGTTGCGATTGCTCTGATTGTCTTCGGTATCGCCTTTATCATTGTTGAGAATAATCACAAGGGCAAACCTGCGAAGATCAACAGTATGGACGAACTTACTTATAAGACTGCATTTCTGATTGGACTTTTCCAACTGATCGCTGCAATCTTCCCTGGAACATCCAGATCCGGTGCAACAATTGTCGGTGCTTTGATCCTTGGAGTATCCAGAACCGTTGCTGCTGAATTTACTTTCGTACTTGCGATTCCGGTTATGTTCGGTGCAAGTCTTCTGAAGCTTGTGAAGTTTGGCCTGAACTTTACCGGAACAGAGGCAATAATTCTTCTGATTGGTATGGTAACAGCATTTGTTTCTTCTATTATCGTTATTCAATTCCTGATGGGATATATTAAGAAACATGATTTCAAAGTATTTGGATATTACAGAATCGTGCTTGGTATTCTTGTGATACTGTATGCGTTGTTTTTGGCGTAGTTTGAAAAAGACGGGTAATGATGAGTTCCATTCACCATTCCCGTCTTTTTTAACTTACTTTCACTAGAGGTTCGTTTCCTTTTACTTAATATCTTCCTCTATTATACATTCATGTTTCTTCGTTTTTTTATTGTAATTTACTCCTACAAGAAGTATGTTTCCTTTGTATTCCTCTAAACTTTTACAATATTCTTTCTTCTTAATCTGTTCAATTGCACCGTTTGCGCTTTCATTCCATTTAAGTTCTACCACAAGTGCAGGTTTTTCCTGGAATTTTTTTCTAGGAAGAAATACAAGATCTGCAAATCCTTGTCCTCCGGCCAATTCTCTGTGAACAGTGTAAAAGTTTCTTGCAGCATATAACGCAAGTGATATCGTATAACTCAATGCATTTTCATCGTTATATTGCAAATGAGATGTCTCAAAATGTGCTTGTCTTATTCCCTCTGCTACTTGTACAGGACGTTTCTGCCAAATAGCATTCAATGTATCTGCCGAATTTTTCAATGCTTTAGAAACTTCACCCCAATCCGACACCGAAACGCTGCTAACGTATTCTGCTCTCACCTCATTATTTGGTATTTTCACTGTTTTATTATCGTAGTCATATGCCAGATATCCAAGATGGATTAATAAAGTAAGTACATCATCCTCTGTATGAAATGTTGCCATATCATTTGTAAAACTTCCTGTATTCACTGGAACACTTTCCCCGGCGATCATGCTTAACACGTCATCTCGCAATCCTTCAAAATTCATATCAATGTACATTTTTAAAGCTTCAAACGTTTCTGTCTGATTCCAGTAATTTCCAAATTTCCCAAATCGCATGCAGCTCACTACTGAACGTGGACTATAAACAGAAGGTGCTCCTTCAAAAGAATATCCGTCATACCAGCTTTTTAGCTCCTGCATGTCCATGCCATATCGTTCACACAGCTCGCTTACTTCTTCTTCTGTAAATCCGACATATTTCGCCAATGGTCCCGGATCAATCATGGAAAATTCATCAAACATATTCAACGCTGAATGTGTTCCATATTTTTTTATTGGAAGAATTCCTGTCATATAAGCAAGTGCGACATATCCTTTGTCTTTCAACAAATCTCTTAGAAAATCCAAATACTTTTCCTGCGCTTTTTTATCTGTTATATACTCTCTGAAAATGCAGTCCCATTCATCAATAATTACAACAAACGGTCTCTTTGTCTTATTATAAATATCCTGAAGAGTTCTCATTAAATTTGTTTCATCAAAGTATCGGAAATCCGGGTATTTATCTAACAAATCCCATATTACGCTCTTTTTAAGCAAGCTAAGCATTTCCTCCACATTGGAGCTTTGACTCAGGAATTCTTGCATATTAAGAAAGATCACATCATATTTATTCAAATGCTTTTCATAACTATCTGATGATGCTATTTTTAAATTTGAGAACAGCTCCCTTGAATCATACTCACACGTATAGTAGGCAGAAAGCATATTCGCAGCAATAGACTTTCCAAAACGGCGTGGACGACTGATGCAAATATAACTTTGTAATGTTTTAGCACTTCTATTTGTATATTCAATCAATCCCGTCTTATCAACATATATTTCTGAATTTACAACTCTTGCAAAAGTACTAATATCCGGGTTCAAATAATTTCCCATTTAATTTTTACCTCCATACAGTTCTCTTTCTGGCGATTATTTTTGGACACTCATGTTATTATTATACGACATAAAAGAAAGACGGGCAATGTTTTCCACACCCGTCTCTCCGGCAACCGTACAAAAATATCCATTTAGCCTACCTACATTTCATTGGCATAATAATCGCAAAACCATAATGTCTTGCCACGTTTGATTTCAAATGAATTTACATAAGCTCCTTTTCTAGTATTTTCAACTCTGTAAACTCCCGGAAATATTAATTCACACGTTGTATTTTTGTCACCATCATATACAATTCGAGTAATTGACATTTTCTCCCAAATTCTGAGATTTATAAAATAAAAGTTATCGAAATCTGAATTACTTGCTTCTCGTCTAAAAGGGAAATTGTTGTACTCATTCAACATGTGCGTTTCAAAGCTGTCTGCTCTACTCCCAAATTCGATCCAACCATCAGCCAGCATTATTGGTGGTGTAAAATAGAGTATTAAAACTATACACAATAAAATAACAATACTTATAATGTTCTTTTTATAATACTTCTTCACACGCTCACCCCCTTTTTTCCTGGCACCCACATTATGCCATAAAAAAGAAGCCTGTGCGAAAACATGTAATCAACTGCGGATTTCTCGTAGTCAAATGCATCAGTTTCTTTTCAGACTTCTTATTTTTGCTTTATTTAATTTTTCTGTGGCAGATAAATTATAAAATCCGCCCTGAATTCCCAGTTTGCATAATCTATTTCCATATAACCATTATACTTCTTTATTATTTTCTCTACATTACTCAGTCCATATCCATGCTTCTGTTTTTCTTTCTTTGAAGTTAATATCTTATCATCCTTCAGGTAGATTTCTCCGCAATAAGTATTCGTGATCCGACCAATTAAACGCTCTTGACTGAACATAATCTTTATCGTCAATATTCGTTGTTCCCGATCAACTTTTTTCAATGCTTCCAAAGCATTATCCAATAGATTTCCCAATAGTGTAACAAGATCTGCTATATCAATGTTTAACTGTTCCGGTACAACAATTTCTGTTTCTACTTTTATATTTTCACTCGCCACACTTTGAAGCTTATAGTTAACCAACCCATCAATAATTGTATTTCCTGATGTGCTATAAATCACTTTCCCTTTTATGAAATGAGAAAGTTGATCCAACTGTCTTCTTGCCTCTTCATCTTTTCCCTCTTCCAGTAAATGATTTAAAATAATAAGTTGATTACTCATATCATGTCTAAATGCCTGTAAATCTTCTGTGGAACTTTGCATAATCTCACACTGTCTACTGTATAATTCTTTTTCTTTTTGTAAAAGAGCCAATTTTGATTTCTTTATATAATTTTCTGCCAATGAATCATATAGATAAAATGCAATTATATTTACTGCAAACAGAAGTAATACTGAACCCACCGCCTCTACCTTAGTTAAATTGGTCTGATTTGCAATAATTACTTCCAAAATTAATGTAGAAATCGGAATTACAATTGAAGCCAGCCAGGAAATCCAACTAATATTACGTCCCTTTCTTGTTAACTTTATATTTTCAAGCAACAGCGTTTCACAATATGCAACAATTCGCGTGGCTATTAAACCAAAAGTATCTCTGAACTCGCCTTGTGAAAAAACTGAAAAATTAATATATCCAGTCATAGCTGCCGCAATTATTTCCGCTGCTGCCATAAAAAGATACATGTAAACAACACAAATAATTCTTTTTTGAATACTTGCTTCGTAAGTTAAAGAAATAATAAACATAGTAATTAAATTTGTAATCAAAGTAATTAACGGAATATCTATCAGAAGATATACTAAAGTTGTCATTATAAAGTAGAAGGAATAAGCTAATATTCCCAATATTCTTTTGTATTTTCTATGTTCAAAAAAAACTCTCATAAAACGATGGACAACAAATATCAGGAAAAAATTCGCCAGCAGATAAATTATATGATATGTATCAAATACCATGTGCAAACCCTCCATTTTCAAAATGAAGCTGCATTCTCGCTATTTCCTCTTTTCTGCCTCTGGCAACAGGAATTACGTCACCATTTACCATAATAACCTGTTCCCCCTGAAAAGATCTGATATAACGATAGTTCACCAGATAAGATTTATGTGTCAGAATCATTCCCTGCCCTTTTAATTTGTCGCAGACTTCTTCCAACGAACCATAGAATTCGTCTTCTGACTTCTGCATTACAATCTTTACTTTTCTTCCGTTACTTTTAAAATACAGAATCTCACTCACACGGGCACAATACATATCGTGACCATATTTATAGTGAAATATATCATTCTTCTTCCCATAAATCCTGTTATACTTTTCAAGCGTAGCAGTCACCATATTCTGGTCAAATGGCTTCTCTATAAAATTAAATGGTCTGAAGGCAAATAACTGACGGTCATATCCATCCTTTCCCGATACATATACAATCTGAGCTGCTTCATCTTTTATCTCATTTCTGATACAATCACTTACACTAATCCCGGTATCATCTGCGAGCTCAATATCCAGAAAATAGATCTGATAATTTTCCCCTTCCCGAAGTTTCCGTTTCAACACTTTCCCCGAAATGAAACTCTCCGTTTCAGCTTCTATATGGAGTGTCCTGCAGGAATCATTAATATAATTTTCCAGCAGATTACATATCTTTTCATCGTCATCACAAACCGCAATTTTAAGCATTTCTTATCCTTCTATCCATTCATGTACTATTATCTGTGTTCATTTTTTCACTGTTTTAGCAAGTGCAACATATTATTTGTCTTGGGACACTCATGTTATTATTATACGACATAAAAGAAAGACGAGCAATGTATTCCACACCCGTCTCTCTGACCCGTCTCTCTGACCATCTTTCCGGCAAATTATGCTTGTTTCTTTTGAATAATTCCTTTCAATGCCGGATACAGTTCTTTAAATTCCTGATATCTTTCCTCGTACTTCTGCACCAGTTCTAGATCCGGTTCTTCTGTTCCTGTTACTTTCACAAGTTTCTTCGCAGCCTCTTCCACCGAATCAAATACGCCGCATCCAACTGCTGCCAGGATTGCCGCTCCATAGCCAGGACCTTCTTCGCTTTCGATCAGATCTACTTTCATATTCATCACATTTGCAATGATCTTTCTCCACAGCGGACTCTTTGCTCCACCGCCACAGATCTTTGTTCTCTCCGGATTCACACCAATACTTCTTGCAACTTCCAGGGAATCACGCAGTCCGAATGCAACACCTTCCAGCACAGCCTGTGTCATATCCTCTCTTGTGCTGTCCATAGACATTCCGATAAATGCTGCTCTTGCGGAAGGGTCATTATGAGGAGAACGCTCTCCCATCAGATACGGAAGATAGAACACATGGTTCTCGCCAAGCTTTGTAATTCCTGCCTGTTCTGCCGGATAATCCTTTGTCTTAAGGATTTCGTCCATCCACCATTTATTACAGGATGCCGCACTGAGCATACAGCCCATCAGATGATAGTTACCGTCTGCATGGTCAAAGGAATGCAGTGCATTGTTCTTATCTACTCCGAACTTCTTACTGGAAATAAAGAGTGTCCCGGAAGTTCCGAGAGAAATATTGCAGCCGCCGTCTCCGACTGTTGCCGTTCCAACTGCTGCCGCCGCATTGTCCCCGGCTCCTGCAATTACTTTTACATCCTCTGATACGCCAAGTTCTGCTGCGATCTCTGCTTTCAAAGTTCCAACGACTTCCCAGCTTTCATACAGCTTTGGAATCTGTGCCTCTGTAATACCACAGATCTCAAGCATTTTTGCAGACCAGCACTTATGCTCCACATCCAGAAGCAGCATTCCGGAAGCATCTGAATATTCTGTGCAAAAAGACCCTGACAGGCGATATGCAAGATAATCCTTCGGAAGCATAATCTTCTCAATCTTTGCAAAATTCTCCGGTTCATTTTCCTTCATCCAGAGAATCTTCGGTGCTGTAAATCCGGCAAATGCAATATTTGCTGTATACTCCGAAAGCTTCTCTTTTCCAATTACCTGATTCAGGTAATCGGTCTGCTTTGCAGTACGTCCATCATTCCACAGAATTGCCGGGCGAATCACCTGATCTTCCTTATCAAGCGCAACAAGACCATGCATCTGGCCTCCAAAACTGATTCCTTTCACTTGATCCTTATCAAAGCCTTCCAGAAGCTCTTTCAGTCCTTCCATACTCTGTGCAAACCAGTCTTCCGGTTTCTGCTCTGACCAACCTGGGTGTGGAAAATATAACGGATATTCTTTTGATACGATATTCTTGATCTTTCCGTTCTCATCCATCAGAAGAAGTTTTACTGCGGATGTCCCAAGATCTACTCCTACAAATAACATGTTGTTCCTCCTATATAAAGACAGAGAGCCTTGACGTTTCCGGCACGGCTCTCTGCCCGTTTTCTATGCTTTCATAACTTTCTATGTAATTAACCCCACGGATTCTCTGTTGGATATCTTACGCCTTTCGGCTGGTTGTATCCAATCTCTTCAACCGGCACACCAATATATTTGAATACTTCGAACAATGCTTTTCCAAAGTGTCCGAAAGCAACTGCTCCGTGATGTGGATAATTCTTTTCAATCAATACGTGACGGTAGAATCTTCCCATCTCCGGAATGGCAAACACTCCGATAGATCCGAAAGATTTTGTAGCAACCGGAAGTACTTCTCCCTGTGCAACATAAGCACGAAGTACATTGTCAGATGTACTCTGCAGTCTGTAGAATGTGATATCTCCAGGTTTGATATCTCCTTCCAGTGTTCCCTGTGTAACCTCGATTGGAAGAGATCTTGCCATGATCATCTGATATTTCATTTCGCAGAAAGCAAGTTTGCCGGAAGCTGTATTTCCACAATGGAATCCCATAAATGTATCTTTCTGTGTATATGGGAATTTTCCTTCAATACTTTCTTTGTACATATCTGCCGGTACTGTATTGTTGATATCAAGAAGTGTTACTGCATCCTGGCTCACAGCGGTTCCGATAAACTCACTGAGTGCTCCGTAAATATCAACCTCACAGGATACCGGGATTCCCTGAGCTGTCAGACGGCTGTTTACATAACATGGAACGAATCCGAACTGTGTCTGGAATGCCGGCCAGCATTTTCCTGCAATTGCAACGTATTTTCTGTATCCTCTGTGCTCCTCAATCCAGTCTTTCAAAGTAATCTCATACTGAGCCAGCTTCGGAAGGATCTCCGGTTTCTTATTTCCTGCTCCGAGCTCTTCTTCCATCTCTTTTACAACGGCCGGGATTCTTTCATCGCCTTCATGTTTATTATAAGCCTCGAAAAGGTCAAGTTCAGAGTTTTCCTCAATCTCAACTCCGATATTGTAAAGCTGTTGGATCGGTGCATTACATGCAAGGAAGTTCAGCGGACGCGGTCCAAAGCTGATAATCTTTAAGTCACTTAATCCTACAACTGCTCTCGCAATTGGTTCGAACTCATGGATCATGTCAGCACATTCCTCTGCTGTTCCTACCGGATACTCCGGGATGTAAGCTTTTACTCCTCTGAGTTTCAGATTGTAGCTTGCGTTAAGCATTCCACAGTAAGCATCTCCACGTCCCTGTGTCAGATTGTCTTGTGTCTCCTCTGCAGCTGCAACAAACATCTTCGGTCCGTCAAAATGTTTTGCAAGCAGTGTCTCTGAAATCTCCGGTCCGAAGTTTCCAAGGTAAACAACTAAGGCATTACAGCCTGCTTTCTTTACATCTTCCAGAGCCTGTACCATGTGGACCTCACTCTCTACGATACAGATTGGACATTCATAGACTGTTCCCTCACCGTATTTCTTTGTATAAGCATCGATCAATGCTTTTCTTCTGTTCACGGAAAGGCTCTCCGGGAAACAATCTCTGCTCACTGCTACAACACCGATTTTTAATTCTGGCATGTTATTCATAATAAAATCCTCTCTTTCTTATCTTATTCACACTATTGCTTTCATTCGAAAATGTTATCCACATTTCAGCACTTCTGTTTGTGAACAACTTTCTTTCTACCTAAATATTAATATTCTCACCTTTTAATCCGCAGAATGCTCCTTCAATCTGTGCATCCTCATGCGCAATCAGCCATTTATTCATAGCTGCAAGAAGTCTGTTTTCTCCCTCTTTCGCTGTTTCAAATGGAAGCTCTTCATTCGTTCCTTTCGGCAGAACTACTACACAACGGAATCCACCTTCCTGTGCAGTACACGGTGCATAATGAAGTGTTGTCGCATACAGTTCTACACCGGTTCCTGCCGGAACAAAAAATGCTTCTACCTTGGCTGTATCATAGATATCGCCATCTTCAATATCCTGCTGCATTCCAAGAAGCAGGATCAGATCTGTCTGTGCGATATCAAATTCTGAACTTCTGTGATATTCCAGTGCATTCAGTTTATGGTTGTCTCCATTACAGTATCCAATCTGGATAGGCAGTCCGCCGAATCCTTTCTTGCAGATTTCAGCTGCTTCTGGAAGTACTTCCAACTCTTCAACAGACGGTACATAGACAACGTCTTTCGGAAGTGGTGTGTGTTCCATCTCTTTTAAAATCTTCTCAAAAGAGTATTCCGTGATGATCTTGCCATATTTTCGGAAAGATGCATCTGTTACATTCTGGATTTTCATGATGTCCTCCTGAATTTTCTTCTGTATCCTGTTTCGTTTGTTTCTATGGTCATTTTACCAACTCAAAAGGGCATTATCGACCAAATAATTAGCCAAATAATGCCCATTTCTTATCTTTTTAGTAATTCTTTTGTCGTTAATAGCATTCTATTCCACGCCCCATCATTCCTTCGGTGGCAGGAATCCCTTACTTGTCTTCACGATTACTTTATCAAATACCATGAACATAGACGGCAGTACGAAGATTACGACTACCATACTGATCAGTGCTCCTCTCGCCATCAGGATACACAGGGAACTGATCATATCGATATTGGAGTAAAGTCCTACACCGATCGTTGCTGCGAAGAAGCTTAGCGCACTTACCATGATGGACTGTGCGGATACGCGGTGCGCAGTTGTGATGGAATCGTATTTATTCGCGCCATGGTTACGCTCTCTCTTATAACGAGTTGTCATCAGGATTGCATAATCTACGGTGGATCCTAGCTGGATCGTTCCGATTACGATAGATGCCACGAATGGCAGCTTAGTTCCCATGTAGTATGGAATACCCATATTGACGAAAATCGCGAACTCAATAACGCCTACCAGGATGATCGGCAGTGAGATTGACTTGAACAGAAGCATAATGATCACGAAAATAATTCCGATTGATACTGCACTTACTGTCTTGAAATCTTTATCTGTAATGTCAATCAGGTCTGCTGTCAGAGGACCTTCTCCGATCAGCATTCCACCTTCATCATATTTATGAAGAATCGTATTCAGCTCTTTGATCTGGTCATTCAGTTCATCTGTTGCTACCTTATATTCTGAGTTCGCCAGTACAAGCTGGTACTTATCATTCTTTAATGAGCTTGTCACTGAATCCGGAATCATGCTTGCCGGTACGGACGGCCCGATCAGAGAGTCGAGTCCAAGTGCCCACTTGATTCCGTCCACCTTATCCATCTCATTCAGCATCTTGCCTACATCCGCTGAATCTGTAGAGCTGTCTACAAGAATCATATGCGTCGTATTCATGTCATAGTCTTCCTTCAGTTTCTCATTTGCAATGATACTCGGAAGATCTTTTGGAAGTGTCTCATCCAGATTGTAGTAAACTCCTGTATGGTTATTTCCGTAAATAGCCGGGAATAACAGAACTACGAACAGTGCCACATAGATAGGATATCTCTTAGTAACCTTATCTGAAATCTTTCCGATATCCGGAAGGAATGGTTTATGCTTTGTCTTCTCAATGATCTTGTCACAGCACAGGATCATTGATGGGAGGATTGTTACACAAGCCAGTACTCCGAGGATAACACCCTTAACCATAACAATTCCGATATCCTTACCAAGTGTGAATGACATAAAACACAGTGCAATAAATCCGGCGATTGTTGTAACGGAACTTCCGATTACAGAGGAAAATGTCTGTGAGATCGCATGTGCCATTGCACGGTGTTTATCTCCATTGTAGCGAATCTGCTGTTCTTCGTAACTATGCATCAGGAAAATGGAGTAATCCAATGTTACACCCAGCTGCAGAACTGCTGCCAATGCCTTTGTAATATAGGAAATCTCTCCCATAAAGTAGTTACTTCCCAGGTTATAGACAATTGCGATTCCGATACTGAGCATGAAGAGGATCGGTACAAAGAATGATTCCATTGTAAGACCGAGCACGATCATCGCCAGTACAACCGCGATCAATACATACAGCGGTGTCTCTTTCTCCGCCAGCTCCTTCGTATCTGTAACAACAGCTGACATACCACTTAAGAAGCACTGCTCGCCCGCCAGAGAACGGATCTCGGAGATTGCCTCCATTGTTCCGTCTGAAGATGTTCCTTCATCAAAGAAGATTGCCATCATTGTTCCGGTCTCGGAGTTAAATGCATCATAAACCTTTGTTGGCAGCATACTCTTCGGCATACTGATATCTGCGATAGAATCATACCAAATAACCTCTTTTACATGATCTACCTTCTCAATCTTCTCTTTTAGCTTCGATACATCCTTATCTTCCATTCCATCGACTATAAACATCGAAAATGCACCTGTACCGAAATCATTTACCAAAATATCCTGCCCTTTCATCGTCTCAATGTTATCCGGCAGGTAAGTCAATACATCATAATTAATTCTCGTATGCAGATACCCCAATGCAGACGGAATCAACAATAAGATACTGAGAATCAGAATCGGCACTCTGAATTTTACTATCTTTTTTCCAAACTTTACCATCATATACCTTTCGCTCCCTTCCTTATATCTTGTTTATGACCATTGGTCATTTTAATCTCTTCTTGCACTATACAATAAAAATGACTAACAGTCAATATATTTTGTACTGTTAGTCATTTTTTCTTTTTTATTTATATTCCTTTTTCGTAACTGTTCAGAGCCAACCTCCAAAATGTTCAGAGCCAACCTCCAAAATGCTACGCATTTCGTCGGTGTGGCGTATCCGCCAAATAAAATTTCAAAAACAGTTTTAAAAATGCAAGCATTTATGCCTGTTTTTGAAATTTTGCTTGGCTCTGAACAGTTACCCATTTTCTCTATATTCACTTGGAAGAATTCCGTATTTTTTCCGAAATGCTCTTGCCAGCGCCTTGCTTCCGGAGAATCCGCTGCGAAGTGCTGTCTCAGTGATATTATATTTTCCGCCCTTCAGGTCTTTCATTGCATATTCCAGACGGATATTCTGTAAATAGCTCTTATATGTAATTCCCGCATACTTCTGAAACATCCTCGACAAGTACGTTGGTGAGTAGCCAAAAATTCTTGCCACTTCTTCCAGACTGAGCTCCTGTGCATAATTCTCTTTCATATAAGATGTGATTGCTGAAAGCTTGTTCAGATTCTTATTCTTCCTTACAAAAGCATCCTCAACTTCCGTCAGACGGTATTCTTTCACAAGGAGATATAAAAGATGATAAAAAATACTGTTCATCTTCATGTCATATCCACACTGCTTTTCACAATACGTCTTATACAGTTCTTCCAACAATTCCATAAAACGCGCGTCCTTACGTCCCGGTTCATGCGTAAACCAGATAAATTGCTCTCCTGTATAATATTTTTCAAAAACTTTCAACGGAATCTGAAGAACGATCGTCTCGTTTGGCAACGGAGAATCTACTTCATGAACCTCATTCGAATTCACAATCATAAATTCTCCCGCTGTCAGATGCCAGGTCTTCTCATCGATCTTAAATTCCAGTTCTCCGTCGCACACTGCAAAAATCTCAATCGATCTGTGCCAATGTTTTTCTCTATGGTAATGTCCTTCTCTGCCTTCAAATAAGAATAGTTTAAAAGAAAATCCAACTTCCGGAACGATCAATTCATGCGCAAACTGCATCTCTTTTATTCACCACACTTTAGGCTTTCGTCCACTTATGTACCGTATCTGTTCCCGGACTACATAATTCCACTGTAGATCCATCATCTGACAGTGTATAGACATATTCCAGTGTTCCACCGGAGATAACCAGATTCAGCCTCAATGTACCGTCTGTATTCTCTGCTACACAATATGTTCCCTTTGTCTCACCGGAGGAACTCTTGATCACAAGCTTTCCGTCCTTCTTTAATTTATATTCATTTCCGCTGTTGTCTGTCCACTTTCCGATCAGCCCCTTCGCACGGTCATCCGTCAGATCCAGAAGGTCTGTATCCGCCTGGAGGAACTTCATATCCTTTCCGCCATCTAGAGACTTCAGTACTATGCCATAGCCTGTATCATCTGTTGTAACCGCATACAGTTTACCTTCATCTTCGCCGTCCATTGTGATCTTGATCGTAATGTTGTTATCCTCATCAAATCCACACTCAAATGTCAGTCCGGCGTCATCCTTCGTTCCTGTTCCATCTTCTTTCAGATCATACACAGTATCTGTTCCAATCACCTTCCACTGTTTTGCCATAACTCTCTTAACAGAATCACTTGGAAGAACCGCGTTGTCTCCCATCTGTTCTTTCATCGCACTGCTTGCTTTGTCCACCTCTTCTGTCTTAGATGCAGTCGGTTCCGCTTTCTTCGTATCGCCACATCCTGTCATACACAATGTGCTTGCCAGAAGTAATGCTACTATTAATTTTTTCATATTCTCTCTCCAGTCTTGTTACTGTTCACATGATGTGCGACCAATAACCCAGTCTTTTCTGTCTGATCAGGAAGGCAGCATCCCGATCAGGACTTACAGTCTTTAGAGTATCACAAACGCGCTGTAAATTCCAGTAAAGTTAATACAATTTCACGGTTATTTCATTTTTAGACACACTCGTTTTCGTCTGTTTTCAACAAACTTTAATGCTTTTGCACTGTTTCACTTTACCTCGACAGCTTGTTTATTTTCTTAACATATGATACACTATTCACAATGTAAAATTATAGGTAACTTGGGAGGAAATAGGTTATGATTATCTCTACAAGAGGGCGTTATGCTCTCCGAGTCATGATTGATCTGTCTCAGCAGGATCCGGAATCTTACACACCGCTGAAAGAGATCGCAGCACGTCAGGAGATTTCTGAAAAGTATTTGGAAAATATTTTAAAATCTCTTGTCACACAAGGATTTATCCTTGGACTTCGCGGAAAGGGCGGCGGCTACCGCCTGACAAAATCTCCGGAAGAATACACTCTCGCTTCCATTCTTCATGCGACAGAAGGAAGCCTTGCGGCAGTAGCATGTTTGGAGGATCATGCACCGGAATGCGCACGTGCTGGTCAGTGTCCGACACGTCCGATCTGGGAAAAGCTGAATAATCTGATTGAAGATTATCTTGGAAGCATTACACTTGCTGACTTTCACAAAACGATCATTCCATGCAAGATTGAGAAGTAGAATTATTTCAGAGGGGAACGAAATAACAGCTGTTTCAAACAATGAAAGTTCAGATCTACATAGAAAAAGATGGCTAAGCATTGAGGGCGTTGCTTATCCATCTTTTTCTGTTTTCTTTTTATTTATTTTTCACTGCTTTTTCAATCCGATCCAACGCTTCCACAAGCGTCGCTCTCTGGCAAGCCACGTTGATCCGCTCAAAACCACTTCCAGGCTCTCCGAAGATCGCTCCTCCATCCAGCCAAACCTCTGCCTTATCTTCTATCAGTTCTTTTAGTTCCTTGTCTGAAAGCCCTAATGCCCGGAAATCCATCCAGACGAGATAGGTTCCTTCTGTCTTTGTCACCTTGATCTGTGGTAAATGTTCTGCCATCCATGTATGAAGGAAATCAATATTCGACTTCACATACTGTTTCATCGCCTGATACCATTCTTCGCCCTGAGTATACGCAGCGATCAGTGCAAAGATTCCGGGTGCGCCGACCTGACTATACCCGGCTGCAGTTACCTGATGCTGAAATTCCTTGCGAAGGCTTGCATTTGGAATGATAATATTGGAAATCTGAAGTCCAGCAAGATTGAATGTCTTCCCCGGGGAAGTACATGTCACTGTAATGTCTTTATACTCGTCCTTAAGATCTACAAGTACCTGATGCTTCCCTTCAAATACGAAGTCTGCATGAATCTCATCACTTACAATGATCACCTGATGCTTTAGGCAAATGTCTCCCAGACGCTCCACTTCTTCCCTTGTCCATACCCGGCTGACCGGGTTGTGTGGGCTGCAGAATAAGAATAATTTTACACCCTTTTCCACGATCTGGCGTTCAAAATCTTCGAAATCAATCGCATAAGATCCATCTTCCTTACGGATAAGGATATTGGCGGCCACTTTACGGTCATTGCTTTCAATCACTTCCCGGAATGGATAATAGACCGGATCCTGGATCAGAATATAATCCCCGGGTTCTGTATAAGCCTTCACCGCCATTGCCAGTGCAAAGACAATTCCCGGAGTCTTTGTGATCCACTCCTTGTCGATCTTCCATCCGTGACGGCGTTCCATCCAGGAGCTGACCGCATCATAATACTCCTGATCCGACTCTGTATATCCATAAATTCCATGCTCTGCCTGACGGATCAATGCTTCCTGAACGAAAGATGACGTCTTAAAATCCATATCAGCGACCCACAACGGAAAAATATCTTTCTTTCTCCCTCTTTCTTCTGCAAAATCATACTTCAGACTGTGGGTTCCTCTTCTCTCTACAGGCTGGTCAAAATTCAAATTCTTCTCACTCATTTTTACTCCTTTTATTGAAATGCCTGTTCCAGATCTTTGATCAGATCTTCAGCATTTTCAATTCCAACAGACATTCTAAGGAAATCTTCTGTGATTCCAAGACGTTCTCTTATCTCCACCGGCACATCACCGTGTGTCTGAAGCATCGGATATGTGATCAGCGATTCTACACCGCCAAGACTCTCCGCATAAGAGATCAGTTTCACGCTTTCAAGAATCTTCCTTGTACGTTCCACCGTATCTACACGGAAAGAAAGCATACTTCCTGCTCCCGTTGCCTGTTTCTTGTTTACCTCATATCCCGGATGATCTTCCAGCCCTGGATAATAAACTTCTGTCACTTCCGGTCTGTTTTTCAGCCAAAGTGCAATCTTCTTCGCATTCTCCTGCTGGCGCTCTAGACGCACTGACAACGTCTTGATTCCTCGAAGCACAAGGAAACTGTCAAACGGAGACAGACTACAGCCAACTGTCTTATATGTATAACGCAATTTTTCCGACAGCTCTTTCCCTTTGACACAGACAAATCCTGCGAGAACATCATTGTGTCCTCCAAGAAATTTTGTTCCACTATGTACTACAATATCAGCACCCAACTGTAGCGGTTTCTGGAAATAAGGAGAAAGGAATGTATTATCCGCAAGAATCAGTAACCCGAATTCGTCTGCGAGTTTTCTCATCTCTGCAAAATCTGTAATCCTCATCGTTGGATTGCTTGGTGTCTCAATATAAAGCGCCTTTGTCTCTTTTCTGATATTCTTTCTTACAAGGTCAATATCTGAAGTGTCTATATAAGAAAACTTTAATCCTCTCTTTTCGCCAATGCTTTCAAACATTCGCACAGTTCCACCGTACAGATCTTCTGTACATAGAATATGATTGCCTTCTCCGAAAAGCTCCAGGCAGATTCCAATCGCCGCCATTCCTGTCGAGCACGCAATACTGTCATCTGCTCCTTCTAAAGAAGACATTACGCTTTCTAATTCATACCGTGTCGGATTGCTCTCACGAGAATAATCATATCCTGTACTTTTCCCGATTCCCGGGTGTGCAAAAGTTGCTGTCTGAAAAATGGGAACAGAGACTGCTCCGTATGGATGTTCCTCTACAAATCCTCCGTCCCCGTGAATACATCGTGTTTCAAATTGATAATTTTCTGCCATGCTGTCTGTCTCTGCTCCTTACGTTCCTCTCCACTAAATATAGTACATTCCCTCAACGGAATCCTGATATCCTTCGTATGCATCCACAAGATCCTTAAGCGTCATATCTTCCAGAATCTCCTGAACACAATCATTGATCCGGTCAATGATCAGATGCTGAATTGCTTCCTGATCTCCACGTCCCACGTTGTTTCGATCAACTTCATCTTCCAGATCATAAGTTCCTTCCAATGCCTCTACAATCTGCGCAACCGTGATTTCTTTCGGATCTCTCTCCAGAAAATATCCTCCCTGGGAACCTTTCATACTTTTTACAATATGACCCTTGCGAAGGGCTGAAAATACATGCTCAAGGTACTGAGCGGAAATGTCATTTCTCTGTGCGATACTTCCTAATGAAACCAGCTCTGTCCGTGAATTCACCGCCAAATCAATAAGAGCACGCAGTCCATATCTGCTTTTCTTTGATAATTTCAAACGATTCTACTCCTTTCTTCTAAACACTATAGGAGCAGCTTTTACTGCTCCTACTTCTTACAGATTTCTCTGTTTTCTCTGATTGCTATTTACTGAATTGCTTTGAATGCCTCATCCAGATCCTGAATGATATCATCAATATTCTCTGTACCAATAGACAGACGGATTGTGTTTGGCTTGATTCCCTGATCGAGAAGCTCTTCCTCTGTGCACTGGCTGTGTGTTGTTGTGGCCGGATGGATAACAAGTGATTTCACATCCGCTACATTTGCAAGCAGTGAGAACAGTTCCAGGTTATCAATGAATTCCTGAGCCTTTGCGGAATCTCCTTTGATCTCAAATGTGAAGATAGAACCACCGCCGTTCGGGAAATATTTCTTATAAAGCTCCTGCTGCTTCGGATCCGGATCTACAGATGGGTGATGTACTCTCTCAACCTGCGGATGATTGTTCAGATACTCAACAACTTTCAGTGCATTTTCCACATGACGCTCTACGCGAAGGGAAAGTGTCTCAAGTCCCTGCAGGAAGATAAAGGAACTGATCGGAGAAATTGTTGCTCCTGTATCTCTCAAAAGGATTGCTCTGATCTTTGTAACAAATGCAGCCGGTCCGCAAGCTTTTGTGAAGCTGATGCCGTGGTAGCTTGGATTCGGATCTGTCAGTGAAGGGAACTTTCCTGAAGCCTCCCAGTCGAACTTACCGCCCTCGATGATAACTCCACCGATTGTTGTTCCATGTCCACCGATGAACTTTGTAGCAGAGTGAACAACAATGTCAGCACCGTACTCGATTGGTCTTACAAGATAAGGTGTTGCAAATGTATTATCTACAACAAGCGGGATTTTATGCTTATGTGCGATATTTGCGATTGCTTCAATATCAACTACATCTGAGTTCGGGTTACCAAGTGTCTCGATGTAAACAGCTTTTGTGTTCTCCTGGATTGCATTCTCAACTTCTTCCAGATTGAAAATGTCAACAAATGTTGTTGTAATTCCATAATTCGGAAGTGTATGCTCAAGAAGGTTGAAAGATCCTCCATAAATATTCTTTGCAGATACGATGTGATCTCCCTGCTGAGCCAGGTTTTCGATTGTGTATGTGATTGCTGCTGCTCCGGATGCTACTGCAAGTGCTGCTGTACCACCTTCAAGTGCTGCGATTCTCTTCTCAAACACATCCTCTGTCGGGTTTGTCAGACGTCCGTAAATGTTTCCTGCGTCTTTCAGTCCGAAACGGTCTGCTGCATGCTGGCTGTTGCGGAACACATAAGAAGAAGTCTGGTAGATTGGTACTGCTCTTGCATCTGTCACCGGATCCGGCTGCTCCTGGCCTACGTGAAGCTGTAATGTCTCAAATTTAAAATTTCTGTCTTTTCTCTCTAATTTTGCCATGGGTTTATTCTCCTTTTTCTAATTCCTGTTTTGTATTCTTATTCCGCAGCCAGAGCTGCTTGGAAGTTAAAATCTTACTTAATTAATGCCTTGCTGTTGTCTTGATATTCGTGCCTACTCTGTAAAGAGTGGTGTAGAGTAGTATCTGTCTCCGCTGTCCGGAAGAAGTGCTACGATTGTCTTGCCCTTGTTCTCCGGTTTCTTTGCATATGCAATTGCTCCGGAAAGTGCTGCTCCTGAAGAAATACCTACCAGGATTCCTTCTGTCTTTGCAAGAAGCTTCGCGGCTGCGAATCCTTCGTCATTGTCTGCTTTGTAGATCTCATCATAGATCTTTGTATTAAGGACATCCGGTACGAATCCTGCTCCGATTCCCTGAATCTTGTGCGGTCCGCCCTTTCCTTCTGAAAGTACCGGGGATGCTGCAGGCTCAAGTGCTACAACCTTCACATCCGGTTTCTGGGACTTCAGATATTCACCAACACCTGTCAGTGTTCCACCTGTACCGACACCGGCGATAAAGATATCAACATTTCCATCTGTGTCTTTCCAGATCTCCGGGCCTGTTGTCTCTCTGTGTGCTTTTGAGTTCGCCGGATTAACGAACTGTCCCGGGATAAAGCTGTTCGGGATTTCCTTTGCAAGCTCTTCAGCTTTTGCAATTGCTCCCTTCATTCCCTTTGTACCTTCTGTAAGTACGATCTCTGCTCCATATGCTTTGAGGATATTTCTTCGCTCAACACTCATGGTCTCTGGCATGGTAAGAATTGCTCTGTACCCCTTCGCTGCTGCGATTGATGCAAGTCCGATTCCTGTGTTTCCGGAAGTAGGTTCGATGATAACAGAACCTTCTTTCAGGATTCCTTTCTCTTCTGCATCTTCGATCATTGCCTTCGCAACACGATCTTTCACACTTCCTGCCGGATTAAGATACTCAAGCTTTACAAGAATCGTTGCTTCAAGTCCAAGCTCTTTTTCCAGATTCACAGGTTCAACAAGTGGTGTGTTTCCAATCAGTCCAAGTGTGCCTTTATAAATTGCCGCCATAGTCTATATCCTCACTTTCTTTATTAACCTACTTAGTTGGTGTGTTTTTGATGGTTTGTATTATATACTTATAAAACCCATCTGTCAACTATGTTTTTATATTTTTCTTCATTTTTTATTATACAATATCGATCGGAGATGTAAATGATTAAAAAATGTAAAAAAATCAGGTATCCGAGATGTTTTACTTTCCCCGATACCTGACTCTTTTTAATGAATCAACCAGTTATAATCTTTTCTGCAATCAACAATATAATCCACATATACCGTATCATCCTGTATCTGATAAAGAACCAGATACCATTTTTCAATAAACATCTTATGATATTTATTCGGTGGAATGTACGCTTCTTCAAAAAACGGAAAACGCTACGGCATATGATTCAAGGCGCGGATTGCTGTTATTATTTCCTTCTTCTTTGTGCTGGCGACATCTTTATTAACCTGAGCCATAAACCGAATATGCGCTCCCAACATTCTCTTTGCCCTGTCAGAAACAATTACTTTGTACTTTTTATCTGCCATTCACTATACCTCTGCAATCACATCCTCAAGATATGCATCCAGTTCATCTACTGTGCATCCACTTCTACCTGCCATCCGATCCTCTTCGACTGCAAGCAGTTCCTCCCTTAACTTCAACATTTTTTCTCTACGATTGAAGGTTTCTATATCCATGACAACCAGATCACCTTCTCCATTTTTTGTAAGAAATACGGGTTCTGCAGTCTTACGACACATATCTGCAATCTCATTATAATTTTGACGGATTGCTGCTGATGGACGAATATTCATACTAGCACCTCCTCAAGTTAACTATAGTAGTATTCTAACCATATTGTATCTTTTTAATGCTATTTCATCAATCCGATTTTTCTTCTATGTCGTCTCTCGCTCAATCAGTTTCGTTCCGAACACCATGTGCTGTACGCTTGGTTTCTCATCATACGCTCTGTTTCGTAAAAAATTCGTTCGACACTGTCGAACTTTTTCCAAATTTTTCAAAAAATGAGAACTATCTTCTCCACTATACTTTATATGTGTTACTTTTTATGTTGATTTTTCTCAACATATTTGTTATCATATGTTCAGGCTTTATGCCTGGGGTGCTACTTCACATTGACGTGAATGGCGGTTCGCTTTGCGCGGAGAGTTTATAGCTCCGATTACATAGATCATCTCTCATTTGAGAAATCTTGGAGAGGAGAATTGGCCTATGCTGACCATTACTGACCTTATTGCAGTGATTTCACTGTGTGCGACTTTTTATAGTCTTGGTTACGTGCGTGGAAAGCATGATTCCAAGACGCAAAAATAACCGCCCAACGTCCTGAGAAAACTTGAGCGGTTATTTAACCAATTAAAAACATCAGGCGAACCGTCATCGGTAGCACCTTTCTATTTATTATACTAGCATTTCTTTTTTCTTATGTCAAACAAATCTTTTACTGCTCACACGATGTGCGACCAGCAACCTCACACCGCACCGTCACCCTGTTCTTTCCATCCAACGTACATGTGAACAAACTCAACGCCCACTCTCCGCTTGTCATATCTTCCACGCTTTGTGGAGTCAGTGCCTCTACCGCCGCCACTTTGTATTCGAACCGATTCCCGGCTGCATCTGTGAAGATCACCTCATCACCCATCTCCAGTTCTTTCAACTTTCCGAAATGTGTTCTATAATTATGTGCCGCGATCACGAGGTTATCCAGATAAGCACTTCCTGAATAGCGGCAAGGTGCTTTCTTCAGAAGCGGATAGCTCCATTCGCTCAATACCGGAAGCTTCAAGTCAATCGCCGGTATCTCAAGCACTCCGATGCATGCCGCGCCGTCCAGCTCTTCCAACATGACCTCCGGCATCTCCATCTCCGGGTTCAGCTGATAATCCGGTATCTGTCCGTCAGATTCATCCACCTGCTCTCCCTTATCAGAAATGTTCTGGTTCTTGTCTCTATATTCTTCCAACAGCTTCTCTCTGCTTTGCTCTGCCCGATAACCATCCCAGAGATTGTATGCAGAAAGAGCAAGGGCTGCTGCAAAAAGCAGCAACCCTGTGATTGTAAATATCTTTCCTATCTGATTCTTTTTCTTCTTGCTCATCGATTCTTCTCTTCTTTTCTATCCCGTAAAACTCTTCCCGCCAGCAGACAGATCGCACCTGCAAACAAAAGCACAAGTACCGGCCACCAGAGCTGTCCTGTCTGTGGAAGCTTGTCTGATGTTTTGTCTGTTGTTTTATTTACTATTTTATCTGTTGTTTTACCCGTCGGCTTCTTCGATGGTGGATTCACTTCTCCGTCAGGATTTCCCGGCTTCTTTGCTGTATTCGTCAAGACAACTGTATTTCCTTCACGCGCAACAGCAACGGTATACCCATTCGGCACCTCTGCCTCTGATACACTCCAGCGCATCAACACATAGTTCTGTGCTCCAGCCTGTGCTGTAATTGTTATCTTGAAGTTTATTGTATAAGAATAACTTCCTGCCGGGACAGTAAAACTGGCGTTCGCTGAAGTATCTGGCTGAATCTTTCCACTTGTCAGATCGTATTTATCGCCGGTCATTTCGATTGTCTGAGCAGCTGTTATTCCAGTTCCAACCACTTTCTCGTCCCATTTATAACCGCCGACATTATTATTACTGTTGTATGCATTAAATCCATATCCAAATTAACTATCTGCACTAGATGTTGATGCAATCCAACGATTGTTCACAGATACATTATCTGATTTTACCGCCGCTAATGCCTCTGGCTTCACCTTAACACTATACGTTACATAATAAGAATCCCCTGGATTCACTTGAATCGGATTACTTTTCGTTCCAGAAATTTTAAAACTGCTTGGATTTCCATCCGAAGAATCTAACCAATCTGTTTTATACGTATTCATGTCTTTTGACCAGCTGGTACTATATTCAGATTTAGAAATCTCCGTGTATTTATCATCCCCATCCTTTTTCACAAGCACATGAACCGAATCACGATCATAACTGATATATGGAAGCGCCCTTAAATCTGTTGCATTACTGCTGTGATTCAGATAATCTTGAAACACGAAATTTTCCAATGGATAATTACTATTTGCTTTATCCAATGTAAAATCAAGTCGATAGTTGATGGTATATGATCCATCCGTATTCTTTTCTATATTTCCCATTCGACTTTTCGACATGGTGTAAGAAATCTTCGGTGTAAATGTTGCATCATCATATACTCTCTTATATGTCTTTGAGTATACATTCGCCTGATTTTTGATTTCTTTATTGCCCAAAGCAACATTATCCTTCAGCTTCACATAGTATGTGAGTGTCCGGCTTTCATTCGGTGCCATATCACCAATCTTCCAGACCAGACTTCCAGGTTCTGTAATACTCGTTTCTCCTTCTGTTGGAATAGGATTTTCTGTAGTCGGTGCATTTCCTTTGTAAATTGTACCATGTGTCTTAGTGCTATCAATCGTTTCATATGGATTTTGTGCATTTAAAGTTCCCGCAAAATCCGTCGCATTTGATGTAATTCCTACATAGACCGTACAGAAAACAACTACACAGGACAGACACAGAATCATCTTTCTCCACCGTTTTAACCGGGTTTTGTCTTTTAATAATCTTCTGATATAATCCATTCCTTTATTCTGCACAAATCCACCTTCTTTTTTCTGGTGTGTATCTGCTGCCTTCCTGTGTTAGTCTTCACCGATACTACGATCTGCCCAGCTTCCAATGTCGATGACATGGAAGAACCGTAAATCTGCAGAACCGGCATCCACAGGGTTGCCACAAGAACAGAGATTGCCGCAACTACAAGCAGCACTGCGATCGTACCGCGGAGTGTTCTTTGATACACAGCCCGGTGTCTCAGCCTCTTCTGTTCGTTCTCAACTTCTTCTATTGTAGGGATATTAACTGAATGTTCTTTCTTCTTCACTACTCTAATCTCGCATATTCTTCTTGGCCTGCTTTGTCAGGCGTGCCAATTCTTTTTCCTTTGCTTTTATCGATTTAAGATAGCTATCAGCAGCTTCCTGTGCCGCCTGGAATACGCCACTTAGCTGCACTGCCGCATCAGCGATTGATCCCGCCTTCTCTATCGTGATCTCTCTGGTCTGAAGCTCTATCTCCCGCTTCTTCATCTCATAGATCAGATCGATCAATTCGCTTCTTCTTAGATGCTTCAAATCGTTCTTCATACATCATTGACTCCTTTGTCTTGATTTCCTGTTTCTCTTCATGAAACGGTTCGTTCAAATCTAAGACTTTAGCCTTCTTTTTTACGTCAAGCAGATTATAGTACACAGATATTCTATTGTTAATTGCATTTTAGTAATTTTCACCTATTTTCTCTAGGTTTTTTATCATTTTTTCGTATTTTAGACGCATTATTATGTTTTGTCTAGAAATAGATTATGTATTTTGTATTATTTTTTCCTTTTATTCGCCTTATCCTGTATTTCTATTCAGCTATCACCACTACCATTCCGAATTATATTTATAAGTTTTCTACTTTTCCAAAAGCGAAACGTTTCGCCTTTACAAAAAAGAAAGACCACCGAGAACGGTTTCAAAACTCTGCTCCATTCTCAGCGGTCAATCTTCATAAGGTCAATATTAAAATTCAGCGATCACTGTCTCGCCCTGTACTGCGTCCATTCCTGTATGCAGCTTCATATCCGGATAATCGTCTCCGTTTGTAACTACGAGAATACATGTTTTCTCATATCCATGTGCTTTGATCTTCTCCGGATCAAATGAAAGCAGTTTGTCTCCTGCGCTTACCTTATCTCCTTCTTTTACGAAGTACTCGAATCCGTCACCTTCCATATTCACAGTGTCGATTCCTTCATGGATCAAAATCTCTACTCCGTTCGCAAGTGTAAGTCCGACTGCATGTCTAGAGCCTTCCATTAATACAGAAACTGTTGCGTCACATGGTGCCACGATCACATTCTCTTCCGGCTCGATTGCAAGTCCGTCACCTAATGCTTTAGATGAGAACACCTCGTCTTTTACTTCCTCGATTGGTACTACTTTTCCTGACAGATAAGCCTTTACAACGAATGGCTTATTCTCTTCTGCAGGAGCCTGTTTTTTCTTGAAAAATGAAAACATACCTACTTCTCGCCTCTCTTTTCTTTTAAGCATTGTATATTGGTTCTAATTCCCCCAACCAATGTATCTCTTAAAAGTATAACCCAGAAGTACTTTTCAGTCAATAAATACCTAGGTTTCTGTATCCTATGTATCCTATGTATCCTATATTTCTGTATCCTACTGCGTCCTACAATCCCGCCAGATCCACCTCATAGATAAATCTCTCCGGTTCTTTCTCCTGCTGATAAAACATACTCAGATACCAAGGGTAATACTCGATTCCTTCATTCTCCATCACATTCCCCTTGCAGAATACAATCTTTCTTCCAAAATCCCAGTTCTCTACAGCAGATACTTTATTCAATGCCGAATGTTTCTGATAATCGTTTCCTGATTTTATTTCCAGAAGATCTACTTTCATTCCATTTTGAATCACGAAATCCAATTCTCCATATTTTTTAGACTCAAAATAATTTAAAGAGAATCCATTTGCTTTTATTATCTGGGCAAATACATTTTCCAAAATGCTTCCCATATTTACGTCCATATTTCCCTGTAAGAGTTCGAATTGAATATTCTCCATACAGGAAGCACACAGAAGTCCTGTATCTCCCATGAATAGCTTGAACAGATTTCGTTTCTCGTTAAGCTGAAGAGGTGGCTGCGGCTCTGTCACATTATATGATGGAAGTGCAACGCCTGCGTCACTCAGCCAAAGAAATGCATTCTCATACCGGTTCATTCTTCCGTTTTCATCAATCCGATTCAAAAAAAATCGCCTGTTCTTATCATCTAACTGTGAAGCAATACTGTCAAAGATTGCTTTGATTTTTATCTTTTCTGTGCTTTCCGAATATTTTGATATATCCTGTCTGTATAATTCCAGGATGCTTCTCTGAAGTTGTATTACTTTTCCAACATCATGTGTAGTTACATAAGTTTGTACAACATCCGGCATTCCCCCCACAACCATATAGGTTGCAAACAGCTTCAACAAAGTTTCATGCATCACCTTTGGAACCGCTTCATGTTTTTCATAACAGGTCTGTAACGTTTTTAACGTAGATTCCTGTACTCCATTCGCTGTAAGATATTCTTTGAAATTCATCGGATACATATATACGATCTCTTCAAATCCTACCGCATAAGACGGAACTTCCTTGTATCTAACTCCCAGAAGAGATCCTGATTCTATATAATCAAATCTGCCGTCTTCCACAAGGAATTTTATTGCACATCTTGCATTCGGACATTCCTGTATCTCATCCAGGAAAATCAGAGTCTTCCCCGGTTCTAATTCCTTCATCTTAAATGCTGTGAGATTCTCGATGATCGTATTCGCATCTAATTTGCCTTCAAAAATTTTTTCCGCCCCTTTGTCTAAGATGAAATTTATTTCAATAAAGTGTTCGTATTGCTCTTTCGCAAACTCTCGGATAATAGTTGTCTTTCCGATCTGTCTTGCTCCAATGATACAAAGTGCTTTCTTTTTCTTCTGATTCTTCCACGAAATTAATTTCTCTGAGATTTCTCTTTTTAACATTGTTCCAACCTCCTGATATTAGTATTGTAACATTTTTCCAAGGTTATTCAATGTGTTTCGTTACTTTTTTCCATGTTTTTCACCTGTTTTTGTAACATTTTTCTGCACTTTTTTACCATGTTTTGTAACATTATTCTCGCGTCCCGATCAGAATTTTCTTTCCTTCAAATGCAAATCCGTAATGTCGAATCTCTTCTTTTTTGAATCCACGTGCAAAAAGTGTCTATATCAGAACCTTTTATCGTTTCTTGATATAGACACTTTTTTTAACAGTCATTCTATTAACTAATTGATATTTTCGCCGTTTGTTGAAATAACTTCTTTATACCACTCGAAAGAATCTTTCTTTCTTCTGGACAAATCTCCTGTTCCATCATTATGTTTATCCACATAGATGAATCCATATCTCTTATCCATCTCACCGCTTCCTGCACTGACAAGGTCGATGCATCCCCATGGTGTATAACCCATCAGATCTACACCATCTTCCTCTACCGCCTTTTTCATTTCTAAAATGTGGTGTTGCAGATATTCCACACGGTATGGATCGTGGATGCTTCCATCCTCTTCTAAAGTATCATATGCTCCAAATCCATTTTCTACGATAAACAATGGTACTTTGTAGCGATCTGTAAACCAGTTCAATGAATAGCGCAGTCCAATCGGATCAATCTGCCATCCCCATTCACTTGCCTTTACATACTGGTTCTTTATACGATCCTTTTCTCCACGGTAATCATATTCCGGATTGTCTGGTTCTGCTTTTGTACAGAAAGACATATAATAACTGAAACCAATGTAATCGACACAGCCCTGTTTTAACACTGCAAGATCTTCTTCTGTTACGTCAATCTTAAGGTCTTTTCTTTCCCAGTATTTCAAAATATTTACAGGGTATTCTCCTTTTACATGCACATCTGTATAATAATATCTTTTCTGCATGGCTTTTTCAGCCTGCAGTATATCTTCCGGACGGCAGGTAGCCGGATAGATCGGGCACATTGCGATCATGCAGCCAATCTGAAATTCCGGATTGATCTTATGTCCTGCTTTTATCACTTCGGCACTGGCAACCAGTTCGTAGTGAGATGCCTGATACATCAATTCTTCTACATTTTCTTCTGGTTTAACTACAATCCCGGAATTAGCGTAAAGCATGAATCCGTCACCGATATCTGCCTGATTATTAATCTCATTAAATGTCATCCAGTATTTTACTTTGTCTTTGTATCGCTCAAAGCATGTTACTGCAAATTTCACGAAGAAATCAATCAGTTTTCTGTTTCTCCATCCACCGTACTCTTGTACAAGATGCAGAGGCATCTCAAAATGACTCAGTGTGATCACTGGTTCGATCCCATATTTCAGACACTCATCAAACATGTCATCATAGAATTTTAATCCGGCTTCATTCGGCTGTTCTTCATCGCCATTTGGGAAGATACGTGTCCATGCAATACTTGTACGGAAACACTTGAATCCCATTTCCGCAAATAAGCGGATATCTTCTTTATAGTAATCATAAAAATCGATTGCTTCATGATTCGGATAATTCTCGCCTTTTAGTATTTCACCTGTTATTCTTCTTCTTGTATTTACATCTCCGCTGGTTACAACGTCCATAATGCTCAAGCCTTTTCCATCTCGATCATAGGCACCTTCCAGCTGATGAGCAGCAACTGCGCCGCCCCAGAGAAAATCTTTTCGAAATCCCATTGTTATTTCCTTCCTGTTGTCTTAATTGCTTTGTATAATAGTGTTGGGGGCTTTTGCCCCCAACTTTTCTGTTTCTATATTCAATTACATCTTGATGATTATTTCTCATCAATTCTCTTATACAGTACAATGAATTCATCTGCGAGAATACGGAAACTCTCTGCACTCATAAGCTGATCTTCTGCATGCATCAGAAGCATGTATCCATTAGAAATCTCTCCGTTTGCATCCATTGTCAGAAGGTCTGCATGAGCGTTATGCCCAAGTGAAAAGGCTTCATCTCCTTGTTTGATCAGCTCTGCTGCCTCATCATATTTTCCTTCTTTTGCACAATGGATTGCATTGATAAAATGTGTTCTTGCTGTACCTACATATGTAATAATCTGAAAACATGCCAGTTCAAATTTTTCGTCCATTTTTATCTCCTGTCCTGCTATTATTTTTTTATTCTGATTTTACCAGTCTTCATCCTCATCTTCTACCGGCTGATTCTTCTCCTGAACCAAATTCATCTTGTCAATCTTCTTAATGAATGGCAGATAAACAAAGAATGAAACACAAAGGATCACTAACTGAAGTAAAGCACTTTTCCATCCTGCTAAAAGGAATCCTGAGATAATCGGTGGACAAGTCCATGGGATCTGTGTTGCTCCATATAATGGGCAGATTCCTGTATACAGTGCAAAATACTGGATTAAACATGCGATCACAGGCATTCCAATAAACGGAATTGCAAGCATTGGATTCATAACGACTGGAGCACCAAACAGAACTGGCTCATTGATTCCAAATAATGCCGGAATAATTCCCAATTTACCAAGTGCTTTCAACTGTTTTGATTTTGCAAAGAAGAACATATACATTACAAGTCCGATTGTGATACCTGCACCTGTTATATTGATAAACTGATCATAAAACTGCTGTGTTACAATATGTCCTCCATTTGCTATTGTAAGTTCTACACCACTGTCAATAATAGCCTGGTTTGCAAGGCTGTTTGCCTGTAAAAGTCCTGTCATGATTCCACCAACTACTGTTGAACCATGAACTCCGAAGAACCACAGGAATGGTCCTGTAAAGCACATCAGAACTGCTCCACCAAGGGAGTCTGTCATTTTCTGAAGTGGTGTCTGAACAACTTTGTAAATAATTTCCATACCTGTTGTGTTGAATCCAATAGAACAGATACCGTGAATTACTGCAGTCCCTGTCAGGATTACGAATGCAGGGATTAATGCTGAGAATGCATTTGTTACACCTTCCGGAACTCCGGCCGGCATTTTAATACGTATATTTTTCTTCAAAAACCAACAGTAAACAAGCGGTACGATCAATCCGACAATGATTGCTCCAATCATTCCCTGTCCTGCTGTCCATGTCTTATCAATGATTCCACCAACAACTTCTCCACTTTCTGTTGTTTTGGACGAAGGCATCAGAATCAAGAATGATGCCAATGAAATAATTGCACAGTTGAGTGGTTCCTGATTTTCCAGTTTCGCATAGCTATAGCTGATACCGATAACTGCGATCATCGCACTGATGGAGAATGTTGCACCACATGCCTGATCTAATACTGCTTTGATTCCTGTAGACTCTAATACATCGACAACTGCCTTTACCGGAAAGTTTGACAGGATCAGGAAGATTGATCCGATGATCAGAGGAGACATGGAAGTCACCATACCATTTTTTATTGACTGTATTCCCTTTGTATTAATAAACTTAAGGATCACAGGGATTACTTTTTCGTTAAATTTCTCTTTCATTTGCTACTACCCTTTACTTTAAATTGTGTATCTTTGTTTTCTCTTATTTATTTTTCGCAAGCTTATATGCAAATTTCAAAACATTCATTCCATTGCACATTCCATAATCCTGCATTGGGATCACATCTACCGGAACCCCTTTTGGATCACAGATCTCTTTTGCTCTGGCAAGCTGATATCCTACCTGTGGTCCGAGCAGTGCTACATCCACGCCTTCAATCATGCGTTCCATATCTGTAAATGGATATGCTGCGATGTCAGCATCTTTTCCTTTTTCCTTTGCTGCCTCTTCCATCTTTTTTACCAGAAGACTTGTTGACATTCCTGCTGCACAAAATAATCGAATTACCATGATTGTTTCCTCCCTAATTTTTTCCCATTTGTTTTGATGGTGCTAGTATAACAGGCATTTTCCATTTTGTCAGTACTTTTTCCCGTTTCTGGTTTCTGTTCCATATAGACGGAATTTGTTACATAAAAAAAACAGGGCATTCTACTTTATTGTGTAAAATGCACTGTTTTCCTTTTCCTTTTTTGTATATTATGATACTTTTTCGTGTATTCTGTTTTTTTTGTTACTTATCTGGTTACTATTCGTACCATTACATTCTACAACCTTAATGAAATAAGTCTTCCATATCATTTTGAAACAGATCATCTATATCGTTATGGACGCCCTTCAATTCTCTTCCGATTAATTCCAAAATAAAAACGACTGCCATCTGGGATGTCAGATCATAATCTTCGTCTTCTTTATTTTTATACTCTGAAACATAATAATTTATATTGCAGTCACTCATCTTCGCCAAAGAACAGTTTGCCTTATTTGTAATAGATATCAGGCTGCTCCCTCTTCTTTTCAACTTTTCTGCCAACATCAGTGTCTGTTCCGTCTCTCCTGATACAGACAATGCGATTGTAGCTGTTTTCTCACCTTTTCCACGAAATACCGGAGTAAATGGATCATCAATTGCAAAAGAAAACCAGCCTACATTATTAAAATATCTTGCTCCATACTTTCCTATAATAGAAGAATTCCCCACACCTACAAATATAATTGACGATGCCTTTGTAAGTAACTTCACAGCTTCCTGGATATTCTCAGCAAATGCCTGTGTCTGCACCCTCTCAAAGAAATCTTTAACCGCAGTAAGATCCATATTGATTTTCTTCTGTTCCTTGCTGCTAACTTCCTGTTTTAATTTCAAACGGAATTCAGAATATCCCTCGCATCCTACCTTTTTACAAAAGCGAAGGATCGTCGTTGTCGAAACATGAACCTCCTCTGCCAATTCACGTACTTTCATATATACTACTTTTTCTTCATTGCTGATGATGTAATTATATACATCCATCTCTAACTGATTAAAAGATTTTATCATCTCATGCGTAAACATATGAATTCAGTTCCTTTCTATTTTTTCTCTCTATTCCATTCTTCTGATTATTCACTCAACAACTGGCTTGCTTCCTTCCAGCACTGCCGTCCTGCTGCCAGGATGGAACACGGCTGATCCAACGTGATCATTCCGCCCTCTGCTGTTGAGATAAATCCTCCTGCTTCCATCACGATCAAAGATGCTGCCGCATAATCCCACGGATACAGCATCAGTTCAAGATAGACTCCATTTGCACCGGATGCCACACGGCAGATATCAAGTGCTGCTGAACCACCTGCACGAATTCCAAGGCTGTTCAGATACAGCTTCTTCGCATGGTCAAAGATTCTGTCTGTATCTTCTGTCTGATACCGTGCAGTTCCGAATGCAACCAGATTATCTGCAAGTCCTTTATCCGAACAGTGAATCTCTTTTCCGTTCAGCTTCGCCCCTTCGCCTTTCACAGCGGAATACATTTCTCTTGTGTAAGGGTTGTAAACACAGCCAAACAGCATTCTTCCAAACTTTGTCAGACCGACTGAGATACAACTGTGCTTGTAATCAAAGATAAAGTTCGTCGTTCCGTCAATCGGATCTATAATGAAACAATAGCCATCTCCAAGTTCCTGCTGCATCCCGTCTTCCTCTGCAAGAAATGTCGCTTCCGGTATAAGCTGACGCAGGTTCTGGATCAGATAAAACTGAATCTCCTTATCATGCTTTGTCACAAAGTTTGCGGTTCCTTCTTTATCAAAAACTGTCAGTTCCTCGTCCTGTGCCTGAAGCATCAGTTCCCCTGCCAGTGTCACTATCTTCATGATTTCATCGTATAACATGTTGGTTGTAGTCCTTTCCTGTTTATTCATCCAATCTTACAGATTCCATTTTTCTATACTGCTGATTCTGCTAATACTTCTTTGTCTTTCTATCTTATCATGATTTTCTACATTAATCTATATAGAACAAAGAATGTGCTCGCACATTCTTGCGCCTGCGGCGTTGCTGAGCGCCAGTGACGCTCGTCCAGCAACGACCGAAGTGAAACGTAGACGCTTGCGACGCCTACCTTGTACGCCGCAGTGCGCATCCTAAGCGGAGCGTTTTTTTATGTTAGGAAAGAACTTTCCTAACATATAAAAAAGCATCTGCAACCGGCCAATTCAGGCTGTGCAGATGCTTTTTCGTATTTTCATCCTCTATTTCATCGCGTCTTTAATTGCTGTCAGAAGCTCATCATAAGTCTCATATGCCGGAAGTTCCGGATGATCTGCCTTGATCTGCTCTGTACTGCGGAATAAGAATCCTGCCTTACTTGCCTGGATCATGCCAAGGTCATTGTAGGAATCTCCGCTTGCAATTGTGTCAAATCCGATAGACTGCAGTGCTTTCACAGTACTTAACTTAGACTGCTCTACGCGCATCTTGAATCCTGTGATCTCGCCGTCCTCAGCTACTTTCAGACTGTTACAGAACAGTGTCGGCCACCCCAGCTTCTCCATCAGCGGTGTTGCAAACTGTGTAAATGTATCACTGATCAGGATTACCTGTGTGAATGAACGAAGCTCATCTAAGAACTCTCTCGCTCCCGGGAGCGGATCGATCTTTGCGATCGTCTCCTGAATCTCTTTCAGTCCAAGACCATGCTCTTTCAGAATTCCAAGTCTCCAGTTCATCAGCTTATCATAATCAGGTTCGTCTCTTGTTGTCTTCTTGAGTTCCGGAATTCCACTCGCCTCTGCAAATGCAATCCAAATCTCTGGTACTAATACTCCTTCTACATCAAGACATGTTATATACATCGTAATATTCCTCCATCTGCTTCGTTCTCTAATCACTTTATTACTTTACTGTAATGTATTGATTTTAACATATATGCTGCATATTTACTAGATGCATTTTCATTAATAGCGGTATCGAAAAAAGGAGACCAGATATCTGATCCCCTTTCCCATCTTCCATTATTCCATAATAGGTTTCAGTGCTTCTGCAAGCTTCTCTTTCTCAGCTTCTGCCTCTGCAAGATCTTTACCAAGTGTTGTGTAGTAGATCTTGATCTTCGGCTCTGTTCCGGATGGACGAACGATTACTGTCTCGTTGTTCTCCAGTTTGTAAACAAGTACGTTAGCCTTCGGAAGTCCTGTTTCTTCTGTCTTCTCGTAATCGATCACGCTGGCTACTTTGTATCCTGCGATCTCTTCCAGCGGATTCTTACGAAGATCTTCCATGATTCCTGACATCTTATCCATTCCGCTCAGTCCCGGGAATTCAAAGCTATCGATCTTGTTGAGATAACGTCCGTACTGTGCGTAGATCTCTTCCAGTCTCTGCTTCAGTGAGCTTCCGATGCTTCTGTAGTAAGCAGCCATCTCACAGATCAGCATAGATCCGATGATTGCATCTTTATCACGTACATAAGGTCCTGCAAGGTATCCGTAGCTCTCTTCAAATCCGAAGATAAAACGGTCAACTTCTCCTGCTGCCTCGAGGTTCGCAATCTGATCTCCGATCCATTTGAATCCTGTCAGTACGTTGCGAAGTTCTACTCCGTAATGCTCTGCAACTGCATCTGCAAGTGGTGTAGATACGAGAGATTTCACTGCTACCGGTTTCTCAGGCATTGTACCTTTCTCGATACGTCCTGCTGCGATGTAGTCAAGAAGAAGAACTCCGACTTCATTTCCTGAAACAAGCTCATAGGATCCATCTGGGCACTTCATAGCGATTCCGACACGGTCTGCATCTGGGTCTGTTGCGAGCATGAGGTCAGCTCCTGTCTCTTTCGCAAGATTCAGTCCCAGTTCAAGTGCTGCAAAGATCTCTGGGTTCGGGTAGCTGCATGTTGTGAAATATCCATTCGGGTACTCCTGCTCCGGTACGATTGTTACATCTGTGATTCCGATGTCTTTAAGTACACGAGTTACCGGTACTAATCCAGATCCATTCAGTGGGCTGTATACAAGCTTAAGTCCTGCGCTCTTGCACAGACCCGGACGAACCTGACGAGACTCGATTGCCTCATACAGTGCATCCTTACAGTCATCTCCTACGAAACGGATCAGACCTTCCTCAACACCCTGAGCGAAAGACATATACTTCGCACCTGTAAGTACATCTGTCTTCTGGATCTCTTCGTATACGATTGCTGCTGCATCATCTGTCATCTGGCATCCATCCGGTCCGTATGCCTTATATCCGTTATACTTCGCCGGGTTGTGGGATGCTGTTACCATAACACCTGCGTTACAGTTATAATAACGTGTTGCAAAGGAAAGTGCCGGTACAGGCATCAGAGCATCGTAAATTCTTACTTTAATTCCGTTCGCTGCAAGAACTCCTGCTGCTGTCTTCGCAAACACATCACTCTTCAGACGGCTGTCGTAGCTGATTGCTACTGTCTGTGTACCACCCTGTGTTTTCACCCAGTTGGCAAGTCCCTGTGTAGCCTGACGAACAACGTAGATATTCATTCTGTTTGTTCCTGCTCCAAGCACTCCACGAAGTCCGGCTGTTCCAAACTTCAGCGCAACTGCAAAACGCTCCTTGATCTCGTCATCATTTCCTTCGATTTTTGCTAATTCCGGCATCAGATCTGCGTCTTCCAGGTCTGCTGTCATCCAGCGCTTATACTCTTCCTGATACATCTTAATCACTCCTATTATTTTCTTAAAATGTAAAATTATTGCAATTCAGCCATACAACGTAAGACCGTCAGTTTATGACCACTTCGTTGCATGGCTGAACTGTTTCTAAACTTTACAAGTCTAGTCATATTATACCATGCAGGTACATTTACAGCAACATTCCACGCCTATTTTAACGAGCATTTTTCCTGTTACATGGAAATAATTCCCAATACATTTGCAATAGAACTTAATAATATAATAATCAGGAAGATTGGTGCCAGATATTTCAAAAAGAACATGTATAATTTCTTTCTCTTAAATGCAGATGACTGCTCGATCTCCCTTGCGATCTTGTCAAATCCAACTGTACGAATAATCAAGAAACATGTTGCAAGTGCCGCCAGTGGCATCATCACGGAGTTTGTCAGGAAGTCGAAGAAGTCCAGACTTGCCATACCAAAGAACTGAATGAAATCCAGTAATCCGTAACCCATGGATGATAATGTTCCAATTACGATCATAACAACTGCCATCAGAATACAACATCTAGGTCTGCTCCAATGAAGCTCATCCTGGAATGTTGATACGCTTGTCTCCAGAAGTGAGATTGCACTTGTTGCTGCTGCAAGAAGTACTAATACGAAGAACAGGATTCCTGCCACTCTTCCAACTCCCATACTTGCAAATACTTTCGGAAGTGTGATGAACATCAGAGACGGTCCTGCCTGCAGGTCATCCGGATTACCACCGGAGAATGCAAATACAGCCGGAATGATCATAAGTCCGGCGAGCATTGCGATCGCTGTATCGAAAATCTCAACCTGTGTTGTAGTCTTCTCAAGGTCAACATCTTTACCGATGTAAGAACCATATGTATACAAAATTCCCATTGCGATTGACAGAGAATAGAACATCTGTCCCATCGCTGCAACAACTGTCATTGCTGAGAAATGCTTCGGATTCGGAATCAGGAAGTATTTCACACCTTCAATCGCACCCGGTCTTGTCACAGAATAAATTGCAACGATTATCGCAAGGATAACCAGAATCGGCATCATGATCTTAGAAACACGTTCTACTCCATTCTCAACTCCTGCAAGGATAACGCAGAATACAAGAACGGCAAATACGATAAACCATGCTTCTACCTGGAAAGAATCTGAAATAAATTCTGTAAAATATCCATCCTGTGCAACGGTCTGCACATTTCCTTTCAAATACTCTACCAGATACTTAATAACCCATCCACCAATTGAACTATAATAAGGTACGATCAACATCGGGATCACTGCGTTGAGCCATCCACCGATCTTGAATGATTTCGTCTTACCGAAAGTCTGATATGCTCCGACAGGACTTTTTCTTGTCATTCGTCCAAGTGCTGTCTCTGACATGATCAAAACATATCCAAAAGTTACTGTCAAAATCAAATATACGAGAAGGAAAATTCCTCCACCATACTTTGCAGCCAAATACGGGAATCTCCAGATATTTCCCAGGCCGACTGCTGAGCCTGCAACAGCAAGCACATACCCGATCTTACCCGAGAAGCTTGCTCGCATTCCTGATTGTCCTTTGTTGCTCATAGAATTCCTCCACTCATTTAACAGCTTATGCTGTTATTTTCTCTTGTTTTCTTTATACATAACTTCCTTTCACAGGTCGTCATTGTTTCTATTCTACCATTCGACACAGTGAATAGCAACAAAAAGAGTCACGTTAATGCTTTAAAACATTAATTTTAAGCATTAACGTGACTCTTTCTTATAATTTTCCGTCTTTTTCCGCTCTCTCAAGCAACTTCTCAATCCCTTTGTTCCACGCACCGATCTTCACTCCGGCATTGATCACGCGCTTACATTTTCCCATTGTCTCAAATGCTTTCTGAAGCGTTTCTTCCCGAATCTCTTCAAAAGGTACCTCTGTGATCACCTCTGCCGCCAATAGTCTGGCCAACCGGTAATCCATGTCATTTTCATACAAAATACCTGCCGCAAACGGGATGTGCTCCTTCTGAAGTCTTCGATAAACCGGGATTCCAGTTCCGCCGGAAGAGATCACGAACACTTCCGGCTCACCCTCCGGCGCAGGAAGTTCAATACTTCCAAAAAGCGGGTCAAAATATCCATTATTGATTCCATACAATTCGCGAATGATTTCTTCTGTAAATACTTCTTCCGGACTTCCATAATGTGAAATCGTCTCGCCTTTGACACAGATGATCTTGTCCGAAATCTTCTGTGCCAGATCGATTTCATGAAGAGACATGATCACTGTAATCTTCTTCTGCCGCGCCATCCGTTCAAGAATAGACAACAGTTCAAGCTTATATTTCACATCCAGAAATGAAGTTGGCTCATCCAGAACGATCACATCCGGATCCTGACAGATTGCTCTCGCCAGCAGAACGCGCTGCTTCTGTCCGTCACTGATTGCATTAAAATCACGGTTGCCAAGTTCCTGCGCATAAACTGCCTGCATCGCTTCTTCCACCAGCCGTTCATCTTCCTGCGTCAGAATCCCAAGTCGTCCCGTGTAAGGATAACGTCCGGTCGCCACAATATCATGACATGTCATCAACTCTGTCTTGATCCGATCCGTCAACACGACCGCCATCTTAGACGCAAGCTCTTTGTACGGCAGTTTCAGAAGAGAAGTATCATCAAAAAACACATTCCCTCCAACGACTTTCAGCTGTCTTGTAATACTTTTCAAAATCGTTGACTTTCCCGAACCATTCGGACCGATCAAAGTCACGATCTCACCTTTATTGATCCCTATATTAATATCATGGATCAGGGAGTTTCCATTATAACCTACCGACAGGTCTTTCATTTGAAAATAATAATCTGCCATCTTATTTTCTTCCTCCCTTCGGTATCATCATATAGATAACGATCGGTGCACCCAAAATAGAAGTTACCGTACTGATATTCAGCTCTACAGGAGCCAGCGCCATTCGTGCGATCAGGTCGCAGATCATACAGAACACAGCTCCCATAAAGAATGTTCCCGGTATGACCACGATCGGTTTTGACGTTCCAAATGCTTTCCTTGCAAGAAATGGAACTGCGATTCCCACGAAGGAAATCGGTCCGGCAAATGCAGTCACACACGCAGACAGAATACTCGAAAGCAAAATCAAGATCACACGAAATGTCTTAATATTCACGCCCATGCTCTGCGCGTATGCTTCTCCCAGCTGATACGCACTGATCGGCTTAGATAAGAAAAATGTAAACAGCACCGCAAGTCCGACAACCACTGCTGCCACACGAATATTGCTCCAGCTCATTCCGGAAAAGCTTCCTTGCGACCATCCATGCAGATTCACAATATCAGAATCATCCGCAAAGGTTACAACAAAATCCGTGATAGCCGAACAGATATATCCGATCATGATTCCTCCGACAAGAAGAGATGCCATATGCTGCACTTTTTTCGACATCAGAAGGATAAATCCCGTCGAGATCAGCGACCCGATAAATGCTGCAAGAATCAGTGTATACGAAGAAAATCTTCCGATATATTTCAAATACACGATCATTGTAAGTGCCACGACCATTTTCGCTCCGGAAGAAATTCCGAGAACGAAAGGTCCGGCAATAGGATTGGAAAAAAATGTCTGCAGCAAAAAACCTGAAAGAGACAATGCACCACCAAGGAGCGCTGCCATCAGAATTCTCGGAAGACGGATCTTCCATATAATATTGTACTCTGTCGCCGCTCCTTCTTTCAGAAAGAGAATGCGCAGAATCTTAGGTACCGGAATATGAACATTTCCGGTATTGATATTTAGCACTGTCACAACACAAAATACTGCTGCAAGAATCAGAAATACCGCTGTGTATCTTGTACGCCGTCTGAAATTTTCCTGATGAAAACTTGTCTGCTCCATTCTTCTACTCCATCTTTTCAAGAAATGTCATCTGAGATGCATCACCGTCTGTCAGCATCAGATGCATATCTTTGATCAGCTCTCCGACTGTATCTGTTGCCTGATATAAGTTCTTTCCGGTATACCAGACATTTCCGTCTTTCACCGCCTTGAATTCGGAGAACAATTCATTCTTTGCTTCCAGTTCACTGATACTATTTACCTGTCCGTCGATCGTCCCGTTGTAGATCAGATAATCTGCACCTACAGCAGTCGCATAGAATTCCTCCATCGTCAGTTTAACAGATGGTGCGTTGCTGTCCGGATTCTTCAGATCTTTGAACGCATATCTTCCACCTGCGATTTCGATCATTGACGGAATATAATCGTCAGATTTTCTCACAACGATTGAACCATCTGTACTCACATAGAAATAAGCAACCGTCTTTTCCGTGTTCTCGAAGCCTTTCAGTTCCTCGATCACATGAGCCTGCCGGTCAAAAAATGTATCCGCTTCTTCCTCTTTATTCAGAAGCGCCCCATAAAGCTTGATCCACTCGGTTCTTCCAAGCGGATGTGACTCATAACTTGAGTAGTCTACAAATACCGGAATCCCAAGATCTTCGATCATTTCCTGTACCTTCGGTGTATGAAGGATCATCGTTGATTCGATTGCCAGATCACAGTCTCCTTCAACGAGAGTCTCATAATCCGGTTCGCTGTATTTTCCCGCAAATGTCATCGCTCCGGATTCCATTGCTTCCTTTGCACTCTCTACATACCAGCCAGAGGCCTCAAGTCCGGAGAATTTTACCTTGTCAATTCCGCCGATTGCATCAAACAGAGACATGGATGCTGTCGCCGCCATATAAATATTCTCTGTCGGCTGCCGGATCACAACAATATCATCCGCCAGATTTTCCGGTTCTTCTTCACCTTCCGGAACAATCAGATATTGCTTATCTTCATGGACATCGATCAACTTATATCCGTCCTTATAATAGTATACATCGAATTCTGTCGCGTAAGTCAGATCCATTGTAGCTTCATAGGTAAGCCCTTCGATCTCCGGTGCTTTTTTTGTCTTGTCGGCTGCATCTTTGGTCTTATCCTTTGTTACATCTGTACCTGCTGAATTATTACCGCTGTTTCCACCGGAGGCTGCGGTAGAACCGCAGCCTCCGAGCAGAAGTGCAGCTGAAAGCATTAACGCTGTGATTCTGCATCTTCTTATCTTCATTCTATTTTTCTCTCCTATTTCTCTGCCGCTGCTACTGCCGCATCAAACTTCTCGTTCGTCAGCTCTTCACATCCGTAGAGAACACCGTAAACCTTGATCCACTCCTGCTTTCCAAGTTCTGTCTTTTCCTCGGAAGAACGATCAACGAGTACCGGAATTCCAAGTGTCGCAAGCTTCTCTGTCAACTCCTCAAACTGCTCCGTCTGCTCTTCCAAAGTCAACGTCTCTTCTGTATCCTTACTGTCTTTCTTGTCAGTATCTTTTGCTTCTACTTCGGTTTCTTCTGATTTCGCACCCGGAAGGATATCTCCTGTAAACAATGCAAGATTCACTTCACTCTTCACAAGGTTCTTCAACTTCAGTTTGTCCGCTGTTCCTGCATATGCAACTTCAGCATTCTTCTCACCGTCTTTTACTTTCATCTTATCAGCAATCTCGGATACTGTACAGTCTTTGCTCTTCATTCCAACTGCTGCAACATTATCGAGAAGATCTAAGTCTTTCATCATATTCAGAATCTCATCAGACTCTGCATAAGTATGATCTGTCGGTTTTTTCACAATGATCATATCCTGCTCAAGGCCAACCGGAACTTCCACATCCTCCGGAACGATCAGATATTTCACAACATTTCCTTTGTAAAGCTCTGCTGCCAGATCCTGTTCGCTTGTGCCGTTGTTATCCGAAGCTGCGGATTCCTCGACAGAAGCATCTGACTTGCTGTCGGTATCAGATTTCTTGGTATCTGCTGACTTTGCATCCTCAGATCTGTTAATTGTGACAGATGCAACTTTTTTCTTAGAAGATTTTTCTGAGTCCGAATTATCCGCTTCTGATTTCTTATCCTCTGCTTTCTCCGGATCTCTGGCTGTATCTTTCGTCATGTCGATCTCAAGAAGTACGATTCCCTGATCATAATGATAAATCTTGAAATATTCTGCATAGTCAAGCTTTGTCTCTGACTGATATTCCAAGCCTATGATTTCAGGTGCTTTTTCGTCCAACTTCTGGTTACTATTTGTTGAAGCAACTGTTCCGTTTGCAGATGTTCCTCCATTAGCCGCTGCAAGATAAATGAAAATCGTATATTCTATCTCATGTGCGACAGACATTTTGTCCGTCATTCCAATAATCTTATTGTTCTGATTCAACGCAACCGGGATAACAGCTGTCGCTGATCCGCCGCCCTTTGTTGTGTAATACTTATTTCCGTTCGCTTTCACATACTGATAATGATCACTGCTGAACACGAGTGTTGCATAAGCCTGTCCATTCTGGATCGTCACTTTATTACAAGTAATCTGAACCTTACCTGTTCCGCCTGACCAGGTAAAACGGTCCGGAGTATATACACCGTCTTTCAGTGTTGTTCCACTGTCTACATGAGAAGTAGAGCCACTTGTATCGGATTCGTATTTTGATACATTATCTGCTTTTCCGTCGTTTCCATCTGTTTTTCCTGAATTAGTTCCAGGTACAGAACCGCCTGGGAAAGCAGAATTGTTTGTTCCTGTATTACCTGTATTGTTGGAACCACCAGTAGTTCCGGAATTTCCTGTGTTTCCATTGTTTCCTGTATTTCCGGAATCGCCTTTATTATTAGAATCTGTGGAATTAAGATCGGCAATCTTCTTCATTGTCTCTGACTGGAAAGTCAGCGTTCTGTCATACCAGATTCCTTTTTTAATGGAATAGGCTGCTACCGCGAGTTCTTTATCTAATGCTTCTACCGGAACAGTATAAGTATATTTTCCTTCTTCATTTACCTGATAGGGAATCCAGGATGACTGATCTGCGCTTGTAGCCTCTTCCTTTGTTCCCATATACAGATAGCCGTAACCGGTTCCGCTTAATGTAAGCACAGCACTCATTTTTCCGTCTTTCGCTGTCAAGATACAATCCACTACTTTAAACATAGAAGAACTGGAAACTACGTCCATGCTGTAGATTCCGTTGGCTACTGTTGCTTCCGGTGTCGGAGTTGGAGTTGGCTCTGGATTAGGCATTGGATTCGGTGATGGAGTTGGTTCCGGTGATGGTTCTGGTGTTGATGTTTCTTCTGAAGTTGGGATATACATCCACAGATACATCGTATCATACCAAGTTTGCTTTTTTGATCTTCTCAAAGATACCGGAATTGTCTGTCCTGCCTGCGCCTGCGGCACTTTAAAAGTAAATGTCATTCCTCCATCTTCTGTCTTTGTTCCTTCAATTATGGAAGACTTCAGAAGGTCATCTTTAGAGCCAAGATAAAGTGCATCATAATGTGCTTTTTCTGTCTTAATTGTAATTTCAAGCTCACCATCTTTTTTCGTAACTGTTGACTTGCTGACCTTGAACATTGCGAACTCTTCGGCGTTTTCTTTTACTACCTTCACAGATTCTCCTGTTACAGAAGGAGCCTCCTGCAGTGGCGGAAGTTCCGGTTCCGGAGTATTCGTAGAATCGTTAGAATCTGTAGAAGATTCTGATTTACCTGTCTCATCTTTTATCTGTATATCCTTATTATCAGCTTTTTCGTCCGCAACCTGATCTAAGACAGTTGTGCCTGAATTTTTCCCAGTGGTTTCTATATCTTTCTCTTCTGAGTTATTTTCTAAGTTGTTTTCTGAATTATTTTCTGAGTTATTCTCTAAATTTGGTTTTGTTTCTGCTTCGATTGAATTCTGATTATCTGATTTATCCGAAGAATTATCAACTTTATCAGATTCCTCTTTCTGATCTTCTTTCGTTAAATCGTCATTTCTTTTATCTTCTTTAACATTTCCTGCGTCTTCTGTCTGACTCTCATCTTGTTTCTTATCTGGATCAGCTTCTTCCACCTCAACAGTTCCCTGTAAATTTGTCTCATATTGCTGCTCATTTTCTGCCGCATATGTTCTTGTATAAGACAATGGTGAAATCATCATAGAACCTGTCAGCATAAGCGCAAGCCATCTGCTCTTATTTTTCATTTCTTTTTTGTCTCCTCATAAGCTGTGAATTATAAAATGCGAAAAATGGATAGAATTACCCTGACTCGAATGAATGATTGCTGGTCACACGTAATGCGAACAGTAAGAATGGTTCTTTCGGTACAATCAATTACTCGTGATCTGGAATCCTTATATTCCCCGCACCAGCGGCCGGTAGGTTTCCTGACTTACAGATCTTCTATACAGAACACCTTCCCGGTCTCCCAGTGGATGTGCGGACTCTCCACACTTGTCTGTATAGGAGCGGTCTTCTGAAATCTAATTTCTAAGAAGACCGCTTCTCTGCTCACAGTGACGAGTTCGTACAGGTCTTGCACCTGTTTCCCTTTTACCTGTTTCGATCAGGATATGGAAATATATTCCCTGATCAAACAGCACCGAACGCTATTATTTCTGACTAACTATAACATTTCATTATATTGAAGTCAACTATTCTGCCTTCACAGCCCAGCGCATCTTCGTGGATCTTGCTCTTCCGTTCTGCGCGCATTCCTGTGCTGACGGACGTACCACGTCTCTTGCATATTCGGAATAGATTCCTTCTTTATATCCTGCTTTGAGTGCTTTCTTTACAAGCTTATCCTCGCCTGAATGGAAGGTAAGAATCGCTACTCTTCCACCCGGTTTCAACGCTCCCGGAAGCTTCTCCATGAATTCGTACAGTACTTCGAACTCATTATTGACATCAATACGAAGTGCCTGGAATGTTCTTTGGCAAGTCTTCTTGATAATATCCTTCTTTTCTTTATTATTTGGAAGGAAATCCAAAGTCTTCTCGATCACATTTCTAAGCTTTGTTGTTGTATCGATGCGATTGCCTCTGCGAATCTCATTTGTAATTGCTTTCGCCAGTTCTTCGCAGTATGGCTCATCTGAATTTTCATAAAGCATTCCGGCGAGTTCTTCCTCGGAAATGTTATCCAGGCGCTCCGCCGCGCTGATGCCTTTCTCCTGGTTCAATCGCAGATCCAGCGGTCCGTCAACTTTGAAGGAAAATCCTCTCTTCGGATTGTCGATCTGCATGGAGGAAACTCCGAGGTCCGCAAGGATAAAATCAAATCCGCCAACTTCTTTTGCAATCTCATCGATCGTGCAGAAGTTCTGCAGACGGATACTTAAAATGTCTTCTCCGAACCCCTGATCTGACAGACGTTTCCTTGTCTTTGCAGACTCTTCCGGGTCAACATCTGTTGCATAGATGTGCCCCTTGCCTTTCAGACACTCAAGCATTGCTTTCGTATGTCCACCGTATCCGAGTGTCGCATCAAACCCAGTCTCGCCCGGCTGGATCTTCAGAAAATCCAGGATCTCATTTACCATGATAGAAATGTGCATTCCGGCAGGAGTGTTTCCCTTCTGGATTACATGCGCGATTGTGTCCTGATATTTCTCCGGCTGTAACTCTTTATATTTCTCCTCGAATTTCTTCGGGTATTTTCCTTTGTATCTCACACGACGCTTATGCGGTGTCTGTGATTCCTGGATATTCTGATTGTTCTGTTCGCTCATTTCTCTCTCCTTGTATATTCACATATATTTTCTATATTATTTTCCAGACCTGACTGTATATTTCTAAGACGCTTCTCTGAAATATTCTCATTTGTTCTGAGAATTTCCATAATCTTATCCACCGTTCCATCCAACTTCTGTTCATCAAACCAATCGAACTGATGAAACAATTCCAATTGTCTGTCCGGACTCATTCCGTTATTTCCAAACGGCTTTGCAACATAAGAATAATCTGACGGCAGTTCAAGCATCTCTGCCCTGCACCAGAGACAGGTCCCACTGTCAAAGATTGGTGCCACTCTTGTATATTCTAATGTCTCAACATTACGGATTACACCAAAATTTCTCCAATGTCTGTCTTCATTTGCAAGAATATAATCACAGACAAACATCTTTGTAAGCATTTCTTCCGCATTTTTTAATCCAAGCTCCTGATAAACAGATAACAGAAATTGGTAGTCATTCATAGAGGATGGTTTCTTCTTATTGCAAAGCACATCATATGCTGTTATAAGTTCCTCGTTCTCGCCAAGCATATTTTTACATGCAGAATACGTTGACCTTCCTTCTTGGTGCAAAAAATATGGAACATAATCTTCTTTCTCTAGAAGCTGTTGATGAAGCACCGTCGCTGCGACCTCATTCTGCACTTCCTGACGGAACAATGCAGATCCTGTCTTCAGAAGAATCCGCTCGCCATTTACAATCTTCCATTTCTTGTTCAAATCTCCTCCCAAAGTGGAGTTCGGTGACATGAGATTCGGATGTCCTGACGACTGCTGTCCGAGTGTCAGTATTCCAAGATCATCTGTAAAATTATTATCAAAAAAATTGATATCTTTCCACTGCTGTGGTGCTGCTGTATCATTGATCCAATAGCGATCTGACAAAGACAGTCCAAAGTTTTTCTCTGCTAATGCAAGAGTACTGTCGAGATCCAGACAATCCAAAACCTGTTGGATCTGATTTCTTGATGCCGGAATTGCTCTTCCCTTCCACCAGGCATTCAAGGCTTTCTTCGTCACATTTCCTTTTTGATCTACTGTTGACGGTGGCGCATACCGAGCGTCATGAACTTCCAGGATTTTCATAACCGCATGAACTTCCAGATCATAATCAAATTCTAAAACCGGTGTGTTCTTATTCATTAAAAGATATCGTGCCATTATGTTCCTCCTGTTCTTATCTTTACAACGTATGTACAGTATACCATGAAAGTTATTCACAATATACCATGAACTTTGAAATGTTTTCCACATAAGTCTGCGTATTTTTCACCTATTCACATTTCTTTACCGGAACCTGCATGGATTCGCTATTTTATCCGGCTGCATATCTTACTGCCACGTTCATCACTCCGGCAAGTATCATCACAACCACCGGATTCAGTTTTGTCTTACGAAGCAGTAACAGACAGATTCCAAAGATCACCACCATAGACCATTTTGTCGCCGCAACCTGCATAATTCCATCTGCCCAGAATGCAGTGTGCAGAATTGCAATTCCTGCTGATGCGATCAGTGCGACAACCGCCGGTCTTAGTGATTCCAGCACGCTCTGGAACATTTTCATTTTCTTATATCTTAAATAAAACCATGCGATCAAAGTTACGATAATACAAGACGGCAGAATGCACCCACAAGTCGCCGCAACCGATCCCGGCACTCCTGCGATCTTGCTGCCGACAAATGTTGCCGCATTGATCGCAATTGGCCCAGGTGTCATCTGGGAAATCGTGATCAAATCTGTGAATTCTGTCATCGTAAGCCAACCATGCTGTGTCACAACCTGTTCTTGGATCAGAGGCATCGCCGCATAACCGCCACCAAAGCTGAACAGTCCAATCTGAAGGAAGCTTAAAAATAATTTCAAATAAATCATTTCTCATCACTTCCTTTCTTCGTGATTTTTTTCTCAATTAATGCGCGGAGTACTCCGACAATTCCACAGATCAGAATCACATAGACTACATTTACCTCAAATATGCAGGAAGCTGTAAATGCCCCGACCATAAGTACGTATGACAAAGCATCTTTCTTCTTCACGATTCCGGCACCCATGTCATATGTCACAGATGCGATCACGGCGCCCACTCCGGCCTGCATTCCTTCGAGCATTAAGCTGATGATCTGGTTATTTCGAAATGCCTGATAGCCGACAGAAAGTATTGATATAATAAGAAATGGTGGAATTACTGTCCCGGCAATTGCTGTCAGAATCCCCGCAATCCCAGCCAGTTTATACCCGATCACGATTGCTCCGTTCACTGCGATCGCTCCCGGTGCCGACTGCGCGATTGCCACAAGATCCAACATTTCTTCTTCCTCAATCCAATGATATTCATCTACGAACTTTTTCTTCATCAGACTAACGATCACATAACCGCCGCCAAATGTGAACGCACTTAAGTAAAATGTCGACCAGAAAATCTTCCACAATTTTTTATCTTGTTTTTTCCCTTGCGTTTTTTCTTGTTGTTCTTCCATATATTGTCCTCGTATATTATGATTATGCGAATTGCGTAGCACTAGAACTCCCGCCACACTATATGCTATTGGCAGGCAAAATTCCCTAACTATGATATTCTTTCTCTTGTAGTCTATCGCAATCAAAATGATTATGCAATCGCCTTGAATTTTTTACATTATATTTTCCTTTTTGAAACCTTAATTTTATCTGAATTTTCCCTATTTGGAAAATGATTATGATACAATGAGAACAGTAATATTTATCATAAAGGAGATTGAAATTGAAAAACCTATTTTTTCGATTCTCTTATGCCGTTCTCCTGTGTTGCTGCCTGACCGGATGCGGTAGCATACAGCACAAATCCAGTACGGACACGGCGCAAGGTACTAAGGCACCACCCAAGACAGCGGATGATTTTTCTATCTCATCAGATTCTGAAAATGAAACTGTAGATGAAACTTCTTCTGCTGATGCCGCCACCCCATCTGCTTCTGAATCTGAATCCGTAACTCAGCAAGAATCGCTGACCGGCGCAGCGGCTCTTTACAGCAATGGACAGGAGATCAGCTTTGACCCTTCCTGGCAATACGCAGACTTTTCTGCAATCAATTCTGGAACAGCTACTATTTATCTTGCAGATTCTGACCGCAAGGATATCGTCGTTGGCGTGAATGCCGGACATGGAACTTCCGGTGGTGCTTCTGTAAAGACACAGTGTCACCCGGATGGTTCTCCAAAGACAACCGGCGGAAGCACTGCTCAGGGTGCAACTTATGCGACTGCAGTTTCCGGGGGAATGACATTTAACGATGGAACTGCTGAAAGCACTGTTACACTTCAGATGGCTCAGATTCTGAAAGATAAGCTGCTTGCTCAAGGATATGATGTCCTTATGGTGAGAAATAGCGACGATGTCCAGCTTGATAATGTTGCCCGCACCGTACTCTGTAACAATGTAGCTGACTGTCACATCTCACTCCACTGGGATGGAGATGGATTGGGATATGACAAAGGCTGTTTCTACATTTCTGTGCCAGATGGTCTGAAAAGTATGGAACCTGTCGCTTCCCACTGGCAGGAACATGATGCACTTGGGGCCTCTCTTGTAGAAGGACTTCGTACAGAAGGAATGACCATTTACCAAAATGGTTCTATGAATATCGACCTGACGCAGACTTCTTATAGTACGATTCCGTCTGTTGATATGGAACTTGGAAATGCAAGCTCTGACCACAGTGATTCCACACTAAACAGTCTGGCTGATGGTCTAACTGCCGGAGTCAATGCTTATTTTGGAAATTAGAATTCTTATTGTGATATTTATTTTATTTTTTAAGGAGGAGTTTTATGGAGCCACTCATTCGTGTTAAAAACATGTACAAGATTTACAACCCTGGAGAAAATGAAGTCCGCGCGCTGGATGATGTTTCTCTTGAGATCAACCAGGGGGAATTTATTGCCATTGTCGGGCATTCCGGTTCTGGTAAATCTACATTTATGAATATGCTCGGCTGTCTTGACACACCTGATTCCGGGGAATATTTTCTGGACGGAAAAGATGTTGCCAATCTCTCAGACAATGAACTGTCTGATATCCGCAATCACAAGATCGGCTTCATCTTTCAGGGATTTAATCTGATTCCAAACCTGAATGCACTTGGAAATGTAGAACTTCCACTGATCTATCGCGGACTTGGAAAGCAGCAAAGAAAAGAGATTGCCGGGGAAGCACTGTCGAAAGTTGGACTGGAAAATCGTATGGATCACAAACCGAACCAGCTTTCCGGTGGACAGCAGCAGCGTGTCGCTGTAGCCAGAGCAATTGCCGCACAGCCGCCGATCATCCTTGCCGATGAGCCGACCGGTAACCTGGACAGTAAATCAACTATCGAGATTATGAATATTCTGAAAGACCTTCATAAGTCTGGAAGAACAGTTATTATCATTACACACGATGATGAAATTGCTAATCAGGTTGACCGTGTTGTCCGCATTATGGATGGAAAGATTGTGAGTGATAGTGTAAATTCGTAGCAATTTAAATCTTTACCTGCAATTACAGAGAGAGGGCAGTACTTTACGATTTCTCAATCGTTGAAGCACTGCCCTCTCTTTATGTTTCTTATTAGATATTTCTTAGTAGAATTTCTAATTACTTCTATTCACTTTTTATTCTACTGATACAAGCTCAATCTTGAAGTTCAGTTCTTTTCCTGCCATCTCATGGTTTGCATCGAAAGTGATTGTTGTCTCTTCCTTAGCTGTTACTTTTACCGGGAATGGCTGTCCATACTGATTGGACAGGTAAACCTGCTGTCCCACTTCAAGGTCTTCAGATCCCGGGAGTTCTGCAATCTCTACTGTGAAGATAGCTTCCGGATTCGGCATTCCATAAGCTTCTTCCGGCATCAGATGGATGTCCACTACCTGACCAACTTCCATATCAGCTACTGCTGCGTCAAATCCTTTGATCATCTGTCCTGCACCGCATACAAACTCAAGCGGCTCTCCACGATCATAAGAAGAATCAAACTGAGTTCCGTCATTGAATGTTCCTTTGTAATGTGTACGGCATTTCTTTCCAACATTCTTTCCTTCCATTGTAATGTGTGATCCGCATCCGCCACCGCAGCTGCTTCCACAAGAATGTCCCTCTTCATGATCTCCACAAGAATGTCCTTCCTCATGGTGATGATGATCACAAGTAGCTCCTTTGGATGTAAGCTCGCCATTCAGGTATGCCTCTACTGCCTGGTCTGCATCTCCCTGAGCACCTGAACATAATTCAACGCCGGCCTCTGCAAGTGCTGTCTGAGCTCCGCCACCGATTCCACCACAGATCAGAACATCTACATTCTGTCCTGCAAGCAGTCCTGCCAGTGCTCCGTGTCCTTCCCCATTAGAACCAATCACTTCACTGGAAACCACCTTATTATCTTCTACTTCGTACACTTTGAAAGTCTCTGTCTTTCCAAAATGCTGGAAAATATTTCCGTTGTCATAAGTTACTGCAATTTTCATTGTAAAATCCTCCGTTTCAAAATTCCCTGTCAGACTAGTATAATCCATTACGCAGGTAAAAGCAACCTTTGTGTAGATGCGAAGTTGCTCCTTGTAGTAAGCAGTATTATTGACACAATCTTCATGAGACACTATACTTGTTATAAAACTTACTTCAAACCATCAGAAAGTGAACACAACCATGGAATATGAACACATTACCCACTCCTTTGAACCAATATATAATGAAGACTCCGAGATTCTGATTCTTGGAACTCTTCCTTCTGTAAAATCACGGGAAAATAATTTCTACTACGGACATAAACAAAATCGATTTTGGAAATTGTTGGCGAAACTTTGTGAGGAGGAAACTCCGCAGACAGTTGAAGAGAAAACGGCCATGTTGCTCCGCCACCATATCGCCATCTGGGATGTTATTCAAAGCTGTGACATCAAAGGCTCCAGTGACAGCAGTATCAAGAATGTGACACCAACTGATTTGAAACAAATCTTAGATCATTGTCAGATTCGACAAATCTATGCAAATGGAAATAAAGCCGGAGCTCTTTATAAGAAATATCAGCAGCCGCTGACCGAAAGAGACATCCTTGTGCTTCCTTCCACCAGCCCGGCCAATGCCGCCTGGTCACTGGATCGTTTGTATGAAAAATGGAGTGTCATTCACTAACCTGTTCTCTTCTCTGCTCAAACACTGCTGCCAGCCTCGGCAGAATCTTGTTGCAAGCCATCGTGTAAGCCGCACCGAATACATTTGCCCCAATACGAAGTGCAACAGCATACGGCATCCCGAATAAGCCGGACGCAATCGACAATGCACCAAATGTATTAAATGCTGTCTGCCATGCATACCCTGCAGAATATCCGACTCCAATTCCTCCGATCATTCCGATGTATGGATACATAGACTCCGGAAGCACCAGATACAGGATAACAAATAACAGACATCCTACTATATTAAATGCAGCTCTCTTACCTGCTCGCTCTCCACAGTCATCCGGGAATGGAAGACAAACAGACATGCTTGCGATTCCTGCCCACATTGCTCTCGGAAGTCCAAGCAATGACATGAATAACATTGCACTGGAAACAACCAGTGAAAGACGAATGTACCATCTGTTTCTTGCGGAGTTAATATCGAACTCGCGGAACAAATCAAGAAATGATCTTCGATACGGTCTGTTCTTCTGATTCTTATAGAAAATCGCCATACACAATACCATTCCAACCAAAAGGCCAGCCACACGATACAAGTACTCCTGTCCGGTCACATCATATCCCTGAAGAAGAAGATATCCAAGAACAAATGTAGAATGATTGTACATAATCACATTGTGACATCCCAGAATCATAAGAAGCAAAATACATACTACATTAATAAAGAATGCCGGAACCGGTGACACCATATTCGAAAGCTTCGGTCCTGCAATCAATATTCCAAAGATTCCGACGATGGAGGCCAATCCGTGCGTTGTACGAATTCCAAAATCTGCCTGTCGAAGAACAAGCACCGCAAGAAGCACTGTAACGCCTACTACACTGTTGTTATTCCCTGTGAAATGACTGTATAAGGAAACCACTGCCACACAAAACGCCATTACAAGATAGACCTTAAAATTATAAATAAGAATGTGTCTACGTCTTTCCTTCTTGTCTTCTGTCGCTTTGATCAGCTGCTTAGATGCAACTGAACTGAGCTGTAACTCCTGATAAAATGTCATATATCTCTTCCTCCCACTGTTATTTTTCTTCAAAATATCAACGAGAAACTATAATACAAATCCATCACGGAGTCAATAAAAATTTTATTAAAATTTTCTGATAAATCGAAATTATTCAAACAATATATAGAATTTATTTTTTAGGCTTTACAAACCGTTCGCTCTATGATAAGATAGTTTGTGTCGAGCGGAAGTGGCGGAATGGCAGACGCGCTAGATTCAGGTTCTAGTGGGAGTTTTATCCTGTGGGAGTTCAAGTCTCCTCTTCCGCATTGATGAAATGTAAGAGAAACCTTTGATTTTCAAGGGGTTCTCTTTTTTATTATCTGAAATTTGCCCATTTTTGGTTACCTCTGTTTTTTCTTCTCCTTACATAACATCTTTGCATTAATCTTTACTTGCGCAAATGGATTGGAATTGATAAAAGCAGCAATCTCACATGCGAGACACTTTCCATTTATGTAATTTTTCCTCATCGTCCAGGACTTCTCCTCAGAAAACGCTCTATAAAATTTATGAATTTATCGCAAATTTATATATTTTTTTGTGTGTTTTTCTTATATTTGTGTTATAATAGATTTTAATTTGGTTTATCTTTCACTTAATTATGGAGGCATAAATTTATGACAAAAACTCATACTGAACAAACTGGATCGAATCTTCTGGCTCACCCCGGTAGGACTTCCGACTCTTCCCCAAAAAATACTGTTTCTAAACAGATGTCTCTATCTGATTCTATTTTATCGGGAGCAGTTGTGTCGTATCGAAAGGCAGGTTATACATTCGGTCGACACTTACATACTAATATTGAGATTTATCGAATTCTTTCCGGAGAATGTTATATGAATATTCAATCAGAAAACCTACATTGTACAAAAGGTGACTTTATTATGATCCTTCCTGATGTGGTGCATTCTTTTTATCTGAATGATACTTCAGATTGCGAGTTTCAGCATATACATTTCAACCCTGATATGTTTTCAACTATCATTCTTGATAATGATGGAATATTCCCGATTACGCTTCTTCATGCTGTATTATTTTCTTCACATTTTTATTATCGACTCATCTCTGATGAAACGATTGATAAGCATCTTCAGAAATTGATTGATTTGCGTACTTCCTCTGACAGTCTGTTTACAGCCGCTAATCTTAATGTTGCTCTTATGGACCTGATGCTCCATATTCTTGATCACACAGAGCTTGTACATGAACGTGGACATACAGAGCCTCAACTTCAAAACAGTTATGTAGCTTATACATTGAGTTATATTCAAACACATTACGCTACAAAAATTTTACAAGAAGACATTGCACAACAATTGCATATTTCCGTCCGTTATCTTAGTAAACTTTTCAAGAGTTATATGGGCGTCACATTATCAAACTATATTAATATTTATCGTATCAATCGCTCCATTGAGCTAATGCAGGATACCAATTTAACCTTAACGGAAATTGCACTGCAGGTTGGATTTAAAGACTCGCAGCACTATTCCAAAGTCTTTGGAAGCGTTATTAATGCAACACCTTCTCAATACAGGAAAACGTTTTTAATAAAATAACTAATCAGAAGGGAGCATATCAATTACTTAGTGCGACAGCCCCTTCTCTGATTAGTTATTTCTTTTGTACCAATTTTCTTTTTTACAGTTCTATGCTTTCTTCTAAATCATAACTGCACTGTTCATTACGCCAGTTTATCGATTCTTTACATAAACACATAATAACTACTGCGCTTAGCAGAAATGATAGAATCATAATAAGACTTATAACTACAATCATTTTATCTTATTCTCTTTCTTTTAATCAGTACAACAACAATTCCTGTTGCCAGACAGAGGATTGCAACTCCTGCTACACCTGCTACACCTGCTACATTTGCTGCATCACCTGTTTTTACTGCATTTGATGTCTTATTTGCAGTGCTTGTAGTATTCTTGTTGGATGATCCGTTATTGTTTGATCCGCCATTAGATGAACCATTGTTGGATGTTCCGCTGTTGCTGTCATCCTTTTTATTGTCATCCTTCTTGTCGTCGCCCTTATTGTTGTCGTCTTTCTTATTATCATCTTTTGCTTTCAGGGCTTCTTTTGCTTCTTTTACAGACTGTACTGCTGCATCGATCTCGTCCTGAGTTGCATCTGGATTCTGAAGAACTGCATTGGCTGCATCAATTGCTGACTGAAGGGCTGCAAGGGACTCTTCTGTATACTGCTCTGTATCTCCTACAACCTTTGTTGCATCTTCTACAGCAGCTTTCAGTTCATCCTTCTTAACAGGTGCTTCCGGCTTCGGTGTCTCTTTCTCAACAAGAGCTTTCTGTGCTGCCTGGACTGCTTTCTCTGCTGCGTCTACTTCTTCCTGTGATGCATTCTCATCAGCTAATACTTCTTTCGCTGCTTTGATTTCTTTCTGAAGCTTCTCGATAGACTCTTCTGTGTATTTGTCAACTAATGCGGCATCGCCTTCTGCTGCTATAATTGCAAGGTTCAGAGCATCTTTCTTTGCTTTCGCTTTCAGAGCTGCAAGCTTAGCCTCTACATTTGCCTTTGCTTTATCTACTTTATCCTGATCAGCATTTGGATCGTCGTAAATAGCCTGTGCAGCTTTGACTGCATCTTCAAGATCTTTCAAAGATGACGGTGTGTATTGCTCTGTCTCTGCAAGTTTTTTGTTTGCTGTATTAATTGTTGCTAACAGATTTTCTTTCGCAATTGTAAGCTCATCTTTTGCAAATGTTACTTCAATTGTATGATTTGCAACAATATCTTCGAAAGCATACTCTGTTGCAATAGTTTCTACATTTTCTCCGTCCACTGTAATACTTTCAATATGGTATCCCTTGTCCGGAGTGATCGTGAATACTTTGGATGTTCCCTTATAAACTGTTGTTGTGGCTTCCGGTGCAATCTTTCCGCCTTCACCTGCTGTTGCTGTGATTGTAAACTGTGTCTGGATATCAGCAATCTTTGCTTTGATTTCGGCTTTCTTTGCATCTACATCTGTCTGAGATGTGTTTTCTGTGAATGCCTTTCCAGCGTTTACCATCTTCTGAAGGTCTACAAGAGCTGTTGCTGAATATTTATCTTTGTCTTCTGCGTTAAGAATTTCTTCTGCCTCAGCAATCGTTGCTTTAAGGTCTGTAAGGTCTGCTTCACTTGCAGTTCTTATCAATTGAATATCCAGTTTATCAAGCTGTGGAGCTTTGTTTGTGTCCGGTGCTGTAAGAACCAAAGTTCCTGCTCCTGCAGTTTTTACTTCAATGTTAAGTTCGAATGTCTTCACAGTTAAGTTGTTACCTTCTTTTGTTGACGGACATTCTACCTGCGCTGCCTCAATCTTACTTCCTTCCTCAGAAAATGCAAGTTTATTCAGTGCTCCTGCACGATAAGTACCTGTTACTTTATAAATTCCAGGAACGTTTGCTGTATAAGCGTACTTAGCATAATCTTTGTATGCCATACAGTTCAGGAATTTTCCATTACTTGCCCAGCCCTCAGAAGTAATTGTAAGCGGCCAGTTCGGATCAGAATCTGAATCATTGCTATTGATCAATTCTGTAGCATGTTCTGCTTCCAGTGTGCTTGTTACGCCCTTTGTTTCTGGGAATTTAAATGGATTTTCTGCTGTATAATTTGCAAATGCAAATGTTGCCTCAATTTTATGTGCTTTATCCACATCACTAAATGTGTAAGAAGTTTTCTTTCCTATGGATTCTCCATCAACTTTTACATCTGCGATTTCATATCCTGAATTCGGAGTAATTGTAAATGTTGCGTTTTCACCTTCTGTTATTTTACCATCTGTAAGGTCTTCTGTTGTGATAGTTCCACCTTCGCCAGCTGTTGCTGTGATATCGTAAGACCCAACTACAACATTTTTTGGTGTAATTTCAAGTTTATCAAGCTGTGGTGCACCACTGTTGTCTACCGGCTGAAGGATTAGAGTTCCCTCGCCTGCTTCTGTTACAACAATATCAAATTCAACTGTGCCCACAGTCAGATTTCCATTAACTTTTGTATGTGGAGTTGTTACATTTCCTGCTGTGATCTTATTATTTGCTTCTGACCATGCAATCTTATTTCCGTTATTATCATCTCCACTACGATAAGTTGCAACTACATGATATGTACCTGTCTTTGCTGCATTATATGCATACTCAACTTTATCTGTACCTGTATTTGTTTTATTCATTGAATTGATAAACTTACCGTTACTTGCCCAGCCTTCTGTTCCAATTTCACATCTCCACTTAGTTGCTCCGCAAGCTTCTGTAATTGTTGTCGCAAACTCTGCTTCCAGTGTTGCACTTGTTCCTTTCTTCCACGGGAATTTGAATCTGTCTGTGTCTGTATATTTTTCACGTGCTACAAGTGCTTTCTTTGCATTTTCCAGTGCTATGTATGCATTTCTGATAGTTGCTTCTGTTGCCTCTTCGTTCTCAGCAACTGCTCTTGCATTTTCCAGTGCTGATGCAAATGTATCCCAGCCTTCTGAGTACAGATTCTCTTTCAGCTCTGCTGACTGAACAACCAGTGTCTGAAGTTTGTCTCTGTTGATTGCATCTTTATCTTTGATCGTGATTCTTGCAGAACCGTTGAAACCAATGATTGCGTTGTCAGGATTTTTATCTGTTAATTCAATGGAGAATGCACGATCTCCTGTCAGATTGGTATTACGTCTTGTAATCGCTGCATTCTGAACAGTTACTTCTGATTCTCCATCCTTCAGCGTTACTGTTGGTGCATTTTCTGTATCAAAGTCATCCTGAATTGCACTACCCGGGTTTGGCTGGATCTTAGCTGTGATGGTTCCTTTTGTTCCACCGACACGTTTTACTTTAACTGTCAGCGTATCTTCTTCATTCATTGTATACTCGGAATTCTCAAGTTCGATCATTCCGACGCCACCATTGTTGATTACGTAAGCCGCTTCTACACCGATTGCTTTTGACTTTACCACAAGTTTTAATGTATGAGTACCAGCCTCTAAGTCATCTGATTCGAAGATCACTGTTCCGGTTGTTCTGGCATCTGCATGAGTATTGATTGTTTTTACAAACTTATCATCAATATATACATCTGCTTCACCATGACCCGGATCTTTTGTTCCCATCAGATATACTTTTGTTCCCTGGAACGTATAGGTGAGAGTGGCATCTTTTGTATCAGACCATGTATTCTGTCCATTGATGTACTGACTTCCTGTCTCTGGATTCCATTTTTTGTTGAATTTAAAATCAGTTGTATTATTAACACTTGTTGTATCCATTCCTTCCGGCGCTGCTCCTGCCAGCTGGAATCCTTCACTTGCTTTGTATACACCAACTTCACTCAACATCGGTACTTTTCCGTTTGATGTTCCTACTGTAATCTTCACCTGAGTTGCTGATACCGGAGCTGTTCTAACCAGTCTCTTTGCACCAACAGTTTTTCCGTTTTTCAGTGTCTGCCACTGTGCATCATCAGACGCTTTGTATTCAACTTTATAACTATTGATACGCTGTCCCTTTTGGATTGCTTCTTCAATAGAAACCACATCAAACTTCTTAGCTTTGTCCCATTTGATCGTCAGACTTCCTTCTTTTGTTCCATCGTCTGTTGTCCAGTATGTTTCATCTTTAGCATCTACTACATTTCCCGGTTTAAACGCTGTATCATTTCCACGAACATTAGATGCCTCAATTGTGGTTCCTTCTTCTTTTGCCAGATTGGTTCTGAAAGTATCTTCCACATTCTGTCCAAATTCCTCTATTCTTTTCAGAATCGGCTGATCCACTGTACCTTGGTTATTCGGCGGTACATTCAGAAGCATGGTTGCATTATGTCCTACAGAATCAAAGTACATGTTAGCAAGCTGTGTAATTGTCTTCGGAGTCTTCTTTTGAGTTCCCCAGAACCATCCGGATGTAATACGTCCGTCACACTCCGGAACTGTCCATTTATTACCATTTTCATATCCTTTGGAATAAGGTGTACTTCCATTGCTGTCAATAGTATTCTTGTCATAATTGACATTTGACTTTGCCCAGGTATCCTCAAAAGCTACACCGTCTTCATTTCCAATCCAGCGAACGGTTGTATATGCCTGAGCTCCGAATAACATACAGTCTGCTGAATTACCTGCTACTTCTTTTCCTTGATACTTTTGGATTGTAGCAAACCACTTCTTAAAGTCGTACTCCTGTGCATTGGCACCGCTTCCTTTGGCTCCATCCATCCATACTTCAACAAAACGTCCCTTGTTTCCATACTTTTTATTTCCGAGGATTTCTTCTAACTGATTGTTATAATACACATTATAATCCAATACATCTTTCTCTGGTGTTGTTGGATTTCCGTTCGCATCTTTATATCCGTAAGATGGCTCATGAATATCCCATGGAGACAGATAAAGTCCCATGTCCATATCATAGGTGGAACAAGCAGCTGAGATTTCTGCAAGAATATCTCCTTCATATCCTGCTTCCTCTGTATCATAGTCTGTCCATTTACTCGGCCAGATACAGAAACCATCATGATGTTTCGCTGTTATAATGAGTTTCTTGAATCCTGCTTCCTTTAATGTTCTCACCATGGTATCTGCATCAAATTTCTGATCCAACTTAAAGATTTCACTCGGCTTTTTATTTCCGTAATGCTCTCCCCACTCAATTTCATTGAATGTATTCGGACCGAAGTGGCAGAATGCTGCCAGTTCATCTTTCTGATATTTGTACTGATTCGCATCTGGTACAACGTCATCTGCTGCCGGTTCTGGTGTACCTGTCTTTTTACATTTAGAATCTGTCACTCCGCTTTCAGCAGCAGATACAGTAACAACTGCCGGTCCAATTGAACTAAATACAGTTGTCACTCCAAGAACAAGGCCCATAAACATTGATACGGTCTTTTTCTTCATTTTGTTCCTCCTTATTATTCATACGGGCAGCAATCAGGACTTCCTGACTCCCGCCTGTTTGAACTAATTTTTTCCTTTTATAAAGCCAAGGTTAAGTGTTTCTTAATCCTCTTTTTTACGTTTTACTACACCAAGTCCTGCAACTGCAGATGCTGCTAATGCAAACAACCATGTTACTACATTTGTTGTATCTCCAGTCTTAGCTGCATGTGATGTAGTACTTCCAGTACTTGTAGTACCCTTGTTACCTGATCCGTTATTGTTTGATCCGCCATTAGATGAACCATTGTTGGATGCTCCGCTGTTGCCATCATCCTTCTTATTGTCACCCTTATTGCTGTCGTCTTTCTTGTCATCATCTTTCTTGCCGTCATCTGTCTTCTTTTCTACAAGAGCATTGAGGGCTTTTGCGATGGCTTTATTTGCTTCGTCAACCTGAACCTGAGTTGCATTTTCGTCATTCAGAACGGATGCGTACTGATCGTAAACTGCCTGCAGGGCTTTCAGTGATTCTGCTGTGTACTTGTCTGTTGCTGCAAGTGCTGTATCGGCCTTTGCTGTAGTTGCCTTGAGTTCTGTCTTGTCAACTACTGTCGGCTCAGGAGTTACAGGTGTTTTCGCGGTTGTAAATGTAACTGCTGCCTTTGCGGATACATTGTTATTTGTATCAACAGCTTCTACCTCTACTGTGTATTCTGTTCCTTCTGTAAGACCTGTCAGTACATATTCTGTTGTTGCTACCAGTGTATCATTTACCTGAGCTCCGTTTACATATACATTGTATCCGGCAACTCCTTCATTATCTGTAGAAGCTGTCCATGTAACAGTTGCACCTGTCTTTGTAACATCAGATGCTTTTACGTCTGTCGGAACGCTTGGTGCTTCTGTATCGACTGCCTTTGCTGTTGTAAATGTAGCTGCCTCTGATTTCTCAGATACATTTCCTGCTGCATCTACTGCTTCAATCTCTACACTGTAATCTGTAGCTGGTGTAAGACCTGTCAGATCATACTCTGTAGCTGTTACCAGTTTTGTGTTTACCTTTTCTCCGTTTACATATGCGTTGTATCCAGTTGTTGCAACGTTATCCAAAGCTGCTTCCCATGCAACATGAGCTGTTGTCTCTGTAACATCTGCTGTTCTTACTGCTGTCGGAGCATCCGGTGCTTCTGTATCAACTACTGCCTTGTCAACGTATGTGATGATCGGAGTAACATGAACAGACGGCTTGCTTGGATTGCTGTTACAGCTTGCTGTTACGCGGATCACATCGCCCTTGTTCAGTTCAATCTCATCAAAATTTGCCCAGTCTGCTGCTTTCTGATTACTTGTTGAAAGTGTTACACTCTGTTTTACTGTATCATTTACAAGAAGGCTTAATGTAACTGTTCCACCTGAGTTTCCAGCCTGACGCAGATACGGCTCACCATCTTTTACATTGAAGGATACCGTACCGCTCTTCGGTGCTCTGAATACCATTGCTGTCGAATAAGAAGTCTGCGGTGGAGCAGAGATCAGTCCATGAATGGAATCGCTCATTGCTGTACTGTGATTTGGAGCATCTACACCAACACCATAGTATGTATTCAGTACCCAGTTCGGATAAGTATTATCATAAGCTGTCATATCAGCCCAGTCGCCATTACCGTTCTTCTGCTGTGCAAACCATACATTTCCCTGCTGCTGTCCTGCATAGTCCAGTGTCCAGTTGTATGTATTCTTCTGAGCTACCGTATAGTCATTTGTTGTTCCATCTTCAGCCGTGATGCGTACTGTCATTCCTGCTGTTACTGCATCTCCGTCAGCTAATGCTGTTCCATTGTTCAGTACGGAAACTGTTGCTGTATCAGCTACTGTGATGTTCTTCTTCAGCTCGCTGACTGTTGTAGCATTTGCTGTTGTATAAGGAACACTCAGTGTCTTTCCGCTTACCATGTAGTAAGAAGATTTCAGTTCTTTATCAGAACTTGCAACGACTGTATAAGTTACATCATCCATTCCCTCGTAAGAAAGAACGATGTTCATTCCGCCTTTGACGATGTCAGAATCGCCAAGTACTGTATCACCACTCTTAACAGTTACTGTAACGCCTGTATCAACGATGATGTTGTTGCGGAACTGCTCTACTGTTGTATTCTTCGGAAGATCACTTACATTTGTTCCTGAAATTGTGTATGTATTGGAACGAAGTACAAGTGCTGTAACTACATCACTCTCTGCTGCTCCGATCTCCGGTACTGCTGTGATCGCATGTCCGAAGAAGTCGTGATCGATCGTATAACCATTTCTGTCAACCACTACTTTACCCTTATTGATTGCAGGAGAGTTTTCTGCAAGTTTGTATCCATCAAATACTGTTTTTTCAGTTGGATTTTCGTGTTTTCTTGCTGCTTTGTCTACTGCTACAGAATCCGGACCAGAACCTGGATTCACAAGTACTTCTGTCCCTGCATTCACTTTTACAGCATTTGCATCATTCGGATAGGTGCTTACGTTGTAAAATAAGTTATTGCTGAAGGTCTTATTTCCGCTAGGATTCCAGTTGTTTACTGTAGCCTGTGTATTACCTGCGAAGTAGAAAATATTATTTTCCATATCTACAGGACCGCCATTGCCATGACTTCTGTGCCAGATGGTATTAAGACCTTCTTTGATATAGAACGTATTGTTGTAAACCTGACAATTTCCGGAGTTACCTGCCGGGTCCAGAGGTCCCATATCTTCATACTGACTGATATTATAACGGAATGTATTATTGATGGACTCTGGACCACAGAACATGATGGTACTTGCTGTATTACCATGGCTGTAGTTGTACTGGTAGTTTGTTCCGTCGCCATAGTCAGCATCCCATGGCTGTCCATCGCCATTTCCTTTTGATGCATTCAATGTTGTAAAACATTCATTATACTGGAAAATCGCATTTTTACACTTCCATGGCCAGATACCGGCTGCCACTCGTCCTGCACCAACGCCCTGTGTACCGTTTGGATTACCATTTGCATCAAGACTTGGCTGATTCTTTGAGTAGTCTTTTGTATTAATCTGTTCAGCTGCATTCTCGGATACATTGTACTGAATCAACGGTCTGTCCAGATACATGGTTGTGATGGCATCTCCCCCCACATGGTTCAGGTAGTTGTTCTCGATCACAACATTGGAGGAACCATATTTTGCCATTGTTGCATCTGACAGTGCACCAGTTGTGAATTGCCTCCACTGATAGGTATATCCGACTGCAATTCCCCAACGGTTTACAGTATCCAGAGAACAGTTTCTGATCTGGATATCATTGTATCTTGCGATTCCGGTTTCGCCTTCATTCGTTGGTTTTGCAACGATGAAGTAAATACCACCGTTTGTCATATGCTTGTTATAAACGTTTCCTGTTACATCATGGATATAAAGATCATTTAATACGATATGATCTACAGTTCCATTATCTTTTGCAACTCCGGCAACACCGGTTCTGTCCATTGCATCTGCATCATTATACTTTTTATCTTTTTCAGTATCTGTGGAACTCTCTCTGTCATTTGTCAGCTCCAAACCTTCGATCTCAAGGTATTCAGCATCTTCAATTAAAATACTGGAAGAAACAGTACCTTTCCATTTATGGTTCTGGTTATCCAGCGGATTACCATAATTCAGCTCCCACTGTCCATAACCATTTGTATTGATCTGTGGTCTTTTTCCCTCTCCATAGGTAGATACTTTTACCGGTGCTTCTGCAGTACCGCTGTCCTCTTTTGTGAACTTAAGAGCCTGATCCTCAAATACAGATCCCTTTTTCAGAAGAACAGTGTCTCCCGGCTCAAGGTTAAGGCCATTCACCTTATCAAGTGTTTTGAATGCCTTGCTTTCAGAAGTTCCATCATTACTGTCGTTTCCACCTTTTGAATCAACGTAATAGGTTGTTCCTGTCGCAGCAGACTCCTTTGCATTAACCGGAACTGTCGGCATCATTGATGCAACTGTTGTTCCAGCAAGCGCAAGAGCCAGCGTACGACTCATCCATTTTTTCTTCATAGCTTTTCTCCCTCCATTATTGTATATTCTTCAAGGTTATTCGGTTTACATTCTCCATGTTACCTGCCACCTGAGAACCTGTTTCACGCTGCGTGATCATATCATCATACTTCTGCTCACGCAGTTCTCTTTCGACCGCGATCCTTGCCATCTCAAGGTCTGCATTTTCATCGCTGTCTCCAAAGATCCACTCTCGGCTTTGATAGTGTTCCTGTATTTCATCCTCTGTCAGTTTCATACCTTCACGATTGGTATCGTTACAGTACTTTTCTTTTAACGTGCTGATTTCATAATCCAGATAAAGCTGAAACGTATATTCTTTAAGCCCGTAGATTACTTCGCCTTTTTCTACTTTCTCACTTCGCTCTGCATTTTCATCTTTCCAGCGTTTTTCCAGTGCTTCATAACTACTGTCTGTGATATCTCCCTGTTCTTTTGCAAGATCGTAAACAGCATGAATGTGTTTCAACTCTTCTACTGTATTATCCGCCAGAATTTCATACCCGTGTTTTCCATCATACTGTTTTTTCCAGAAGTCATCTTCATATATAGCGCCATACTCCTGCTGAATCTGTATCTTTGTATCATATTCAACTGCCTTCATACAGTTCAGATACTCTTCTTTACTAATTACGTGTTCCGCAACAGTAAGATCGAATTGATTTGCCTTTTTATATTGAATGATTCCGGCAACAGTTCCTGTAACAGCAATCGCCAATAGAATGATTCCAAGCTTTAGGAATTGCTTCTTTCGATTCTTCATAAATCCTGCGCCCTTCCTATTTGAATTTTTGTTTTATCTTCACATAGATTCTTTTTATCCACATTAACTTTATTATAGCAATCTGGTTTTTTTTCGGCTCGTTTTTTTTAGTTGATTTTCATGCCATTTTTGTCTAATTCGGAACTAAACAGAAATTTCTTTTTTATTTATTTCCATTAAAAAAAGACCATGAAAAAAATGTTTTTTTCATAGTCTTTTTTAGCATCAAATTTTTAGTTTTCCAAATCAACAATCTGATTATTCTCTAATGTATAATTACCGCCATCCATATTTTTACGAACGAACGGAACGCCTTTTCTTACATAGAAAGTATTATCTTTGATCAGTGCATCCGGGTTCTCTGCCGGACTGATCGTTCCTCCAAGGTCATCGAAACTGACATTGTTACGGAACGTATTATGAATTGCTTCCTGCAAACAGAACATCACACATCCGCCTTCGTTCTGTCTGCTGTAATTATACTCATAAACGGTTCCGTCACCGGAATCTGCATCATATGCCATACCGTCCTGATTCAGTCTTGTATCAGTGCCTTCATTATATCGGAACAACGCATCCTTACACTTCCAAGGCCAGATAGCTGCTGCCACCTTTCCCAGGCGATTACCCGGCTCGCTATAGATCCGATCATTGATCTCACAGGCGATGGAATCTGTCATATTGTGCTCTATGAGTGGACGAAGTGCATACATCGATGTAATGCCGTCACCACCTGCTGCCTTTACATAATTATCGCGGATCAGCATATTTTCGTGACCATATTTCAGGAAGATTTCCTCATCAAGCTCTGCTCCCTGGAACTTGTCATGTGCATAAGTATAACCGACAGCAATTCCCCAACGGCTCACCTGATACACAAAGCATCCCTCAACTGTGACATCTTTATAACGTGCTACTCCGGTCAGTTCTTCGTTCTCCGGACGAAGCGCTGTCATGTAAATGCCACCGTTATTCATATGCTTGTCATATACATTACCATTCACATCATGGATCAGAAGATTACGCAATGTGATTCCATGTCGCACCCCTTTGTCTTTTGCTACAACAGCAACACCTGTGCGGTTCATCTTGTCTCCAAGGGAATAGTACTCGCCGATAATTTTGTCTGCCTCGTTTGTGATCTCCAGATCTTCTACGATGATATATTCTGCATCATACAGCAGAACTGCGGAAGATACATACCCGCGATATACATGAGTTGGTGAATCTAATGGGGCTCCATAATTCTGATACCAGATTCCCTGCCCACAAGCCTCAATACGCGGCGCATCGCCTTCTCCGTAAGCTCCGATCACGATTGGTGCATCTTCTCTCCCACTGTCTGTCACTTGAAGATACTGTCCGCAAAAGATGCTCCCACGCTCAAGTAATACATGATCTCCCGGCTGCAGACTTCTCTGATTGATTGCAAAAAGACTTGCGAATGCACTTTCGCTTGTCAGTCCATCGTTCGAATCATTTCCTGTCTTCGAACTCACGTAATACGTCTTCGATAAGCTTGTCATATGCATCCTCCCGTAATCTTTTTTCAATAATCTGTTCTACCTCTTCATAAGTAAAGAGATCTCCGAAATATCGACCGAATAAATCCATGTTTTTTTCGTAAAATTCTTTCTTCTCCTGCTCTGTGACATCCGGACACAGACCTGTGCTTCGAACCGCCTCACTTGGCTGGACAAAATCCAGTTTCAGTCTTGTCAGCTCATACTGCAAATACGCCGGTGCTGAAAAATAACGTGGTCCATAGAACAGCTTCTCCTCCTGCTCCATCATCTTCAGCTTTTCATTATGATTCTGTCTTCTTGCTTCAAGTCCCTCCATAGAAGGATCCTCAAGCAATCCCATTTTATGTGCTAAAAGGAAGGCACCTTGCGCCTTCCTTAAACATTCCTGTTTTATACAATACTTTTGCTGCATTATTTTACCGCTCCTGTAATTCCGTTTGCAAAGCTCTTCTGTAAGCACAGGAAGATGATTGCAGTCGGAAGTGTACAAATCAATACACCAAGCATCAGCATACCATAGTCAACACTATAACCACTCTTCAGGTTCGCTACAAGCATCGGCATAGTGATTGCTTTGCTGTCCTGTAAAATGATCGTTGGCCATAAGTAGTTATTCCATGCACTCATGAATGTTACAGTCATAGCTGCTCCATAAGTAGATTTCATAACCGGGATAAACATCTTAAAGAAGATCTGAAATTCGTTTAATCCCTCAAGTCTTGCTGCTTCGATAATATCATGCGGGAAAGAACGGGCTGCCTGTCTGAACAGCATGATCATAAACGGAGTGGAAATTGTCGGAAGCGCAAGTGCGATCCATGTATTAACCAGTCCCCATGAAGTAAACATCTTAAACAGCGGAATCATAATGGCTACGAAAGGAAGCATCATTGCAAGAAGAAGAATACTCATTAAAGTATCTTTTCCTTTGTCATGATAAATCTCGAATCCATATCCGGCGATTGAACACACAAGCAGTGCTACAACTGTAATGATGATCGCATTTCGGAATGAGTTATACATTGCAAGCCCAAGATTCTGCATGCCTACCAGTGTCTTAAAGTTCTCTATCAAGTGAGTACCCGGATAGAGTTTACCTCTTACGACATCGATACTTGAGTTTGTTGCTCCGCAAAGCATGTAATACAGTGGAAATGCAGACAGAAAGCTTGCAATAATCAACACTGCATAAGAAACTATTGATTTCAATTTAGTCACGTTTGTCACCTACTTTCATCTGAATTGCAGACAGAATTGCTACCATTATAAGAATACATACAGACAATGCTGCTGCATAATTAAATTTCGGTGTCTCTACAAAGGAAATATTGTAGATGTAGTGTGCCAATGTCATAGTTGACTTACCAGGTCCACCTGCTGTCAGGTTCATAGACTCATCAAACAACTGAAGTGTTCCTGAAGTTGACATAATTGCTGTCATAAGGATTGTTGGCTTCAGAAGCGGAATTGTAATCTTTATAAACTGCTTAAATGGTGTTGCTCCATCGATATAACTTGCTTCATATACGGAATAATCAATATTCTGTAACCCTGCAAGATAGAATACCATATTGTATCCTGTCCATCTCCAGATCAAAGCTATAACAATTACCCAACGAGCCGGCCATGTACTCTGGAACCAGTCGACAGAGGATAATCCAATTCCTGTAAGAACTCTGTTCACAACTCCGTCCGGAGCAAACAAGGACTTGAAGATCATAGAGTAAGATACAAGTGATGTTGCACACGGAAGGAAGATCAATGTACGGAAAAGACCTTTACATCTGATCTTTGGACTATTCAAAAGCTGCGCCAGGATCAAGGCAAGAACAAGCATGATCGGCACCTGGATCAAAAAGTAAAAGAACGTATTGAACAAGCACTGTTGAAATGTTTTATCCTGGAAAACTCTGGTATAATTCGATAACCCGGTAAACACTCCCCCTGTTTTTCTAAAAGAAAGCAGGATTGCCTGTGCCATTGGATAAAAACAAAATACAAAAATTAAAATAGCTGCTGGAAGCAAAAACGCCCATCCGGTAAGATTATACTTTTTTTCTAATGTCAATTTTGTTTTCTTTTTTCCCATTTTTTTCTCCTAAAACAGAACCGGGAACGCAATACTGCACTCCCGGTACGTTCTGTTTCTAATCTTTGATGATTACTCACCAACATTAAATTCTACTGTATCCTGAGCGTTCTTGATCTCGCTGTCAATGTCAGCGCCATTCTGAACAACATTTGTGATTGCATCTGTTAATGCACTTCTAACATCTGAGTAGTATGCGCCATAATCGATTCCAGGAACCTTTCCAGCGAAGTCTACGATGTCTTTGTATACAGCCTGTCCAGCGTAGAAATCAGATGTCTCATTGTAAACTTTAGACTCAGCAGCCGGTAAGTAACTTGCGATTGCTCCAGCGTTTGGAAGAAGATCATCATATAACTCTACGCTTCCACCGAATGTTGTCTTAAGGAAGTCATATGCAAGGTCTGTGTTCTTGCAGTTAGAAGATACTGCCCAGCTTGCTCCACCACAGTTTGCGTAGTTTGTAGCACCCTCAACATCATCAAGTTTAGGCATGTTTACGATAGACCATTTTCCAGCCTGATCGTCAGCTGCCTGAATTGAAGACATGATCCAGCATCCCTGGATAACACCAGCTGCTGTTCCCTTGTTCATAGAAGCGATGTACTGATCCCAGTCAGTGTAATCAACCATGATTCCTTCGTCGATGAGCTGTTTGTATGTCTCGATTGCTTTCTTAAGAGCTTTGTTATTAACTAAGTCAACTTTTCCGTCTACCATCGGAGAAGCACCTGCAGACTGAAGCATCTCGATGATGATCTCAGATCCGCCTGAGCTTGTAAGCATTGGAACATTGTTTGTCTCAACTACTTTTTTAGCTTTTTCGATGAAGTCTGACCATGTTGTGTCTTTGAAGTCATCTACTGTAAGACCAGCTGCCTCAACCATGTCTTTACGGATTGCCATGATTGTAGCACCGTTATCAAATGGTACACCATAGTTCTTTCCATCTACTGTAGAGTCAGCTAACTTTCCTGCTGAGAAATTTGAAAAATCAATTCCTGAATCTGTCAGTTCTGTAAAGATTCCTGAATAGTTTGCAACGTTTTTGTGGAAAGAGTAATCCTGCATCAGGAAGATGTCCGGCAATGTGCTGTAATCATCAGCTTCAGCTGCTGTGATCAGAGCTGTCTCAATATCTGAATATACTTTTTCCTGAATATCCAGTTTGAAATCCGGGTGATCTTTCTGGTAGATTGCCTCTGCCTGTTTCATTGCATAAACGTTGAAGTTAGGATCCCAGCACCATACGCTCAGTGTGTTTTCCTGTGATGCATCATTCTTTGCATCAGTGTTGTTGTCAGCTTTGCTTCCGCATCCTGCAAGTACAGATACTGACATTGCTGCTACTAAAAGTGCGCTCAATACTTTCTTTTTCATAGTTTTTGTCCTCCTTATACATTTAAAAGTACTGCTTTATAAAATATGAAATGCATTCCTTGCGTTTCATAAGTTATCTTTATTCAACATCATCTACCCAACGCATCTCGCCTGGCTCTAAATCCAGTTCATATACACAGTTGCCATTGATATATACATCTGTGTGTCGCGCTTCTGATGAGTTATTAATAACTGCGATCTTCTTACTCTTCGGGAATACAGTTACTTCTGTATCAACATTTGTTACATAGTAATGCTTCATCTCTTTTTCCATGCCTGCTGCATAGTAAATAGCACGAAGAAGAATTCTACAGTTCTGTGGAGAATATGGAAGACCTGCAAAGTATACGCTATGTCCTTTTCCATATTCATTAACAACCATCTGGCTGTACTCTCCATCCATTGCAAGGATCTGGTAATTCTTGCCCTGTGCATAGACACGGCTTGTTCCCTCACCAAAATCTATTTTACCTTCAATATCCTCTAAAATAAAGTGGTTTGCATCTAATTCATTATACTTATCTGTATTAAGTGAGAAACACATCTCACGATCTACGCCAAGTACATCTGACAGCTGGAAGAATCTTCCCTGATGCTGATATGCTGTCGGTTCACCAACTCCGATGAATCCGCCTCCCTCGTCAACAAAGCGACGAATATTTGTTACAACTTCTTCATCGATCCAGTTTTCAGCTCCACTAAATGCTGTATATGCATCACCTACATTGATGATTACTCCAATGTCTTCCGGAATACCTTTTTTCACGTCATCAAAGGAGATGAATTCAACTTCGAATGGCATACCACTTAAGCACTCAAGCACACCTTCTGCTGAATAAGTCTCTCTGTGCCAGATTGCGTGATGTACCTGATTGGACATCCACTTTCTCAGTCCTCCCCAACAGTTGAGGATTGCAACCTTAAATGGTGCTACATAGGAAGGTGTTCCCTGCATATTCTCATGAATCTGACGGAACTCTGTAACAACTTTCTGGATCTCATCAATGAATCCCGGCCAGTTACTGGCAAGTTTTAAGTATCCGCCGTATCCGATTCTGTCTAATGGTGAACGAAGAAGAGCACGTCTTGCTTTTCTCCAGTTGTCTCTTGCTTCTCCGATCGGATCTCCGCCTTCGCAGAATACATCTGGGAAGAAGTATGGTAAGAGACGTCCCTCTGTATAATCAACGCCTTTGATATCAGAAATCATACGAAGTGTCACACCACTTCCAACAGAACCTACAACTGCATCAAGTCCGATGCCTGCAAAGTATTTACCATAAGGCTCTGTTCCGATCCAGTGATCTCCAAGGAACATCATAGCTTCCTTGCCATAAGAGTGAACGATATCAACCAGCTCTTTCGCGAGTGCACAAACTTCAATCTGCTGGAATTCAATAAAGTCACGGAATTCTTTGCTCGGTACGCGGAACATGCTGTTGTGATATCCCTGATCCACGATAAATTCCGGACGGAATTTATATCCTGCCCATTTTTCAAATTTTTCTAAGATATATGGACTTACACTTGCACTGTATCCAAACCACTCAACGTACTTTTCTCTCTTCTGATCATCAAAAGTTAATGTGAACTGATGGAAAAATGTTGTAAATCGAACAACATCTATATTCGGATTCTCTTCACACCATCTTTTCAGCTTTTCCTTTACATACTTCTGTGTCTTCGGCTGTCTTACATCATATGTCAACTGATGTGGTGTATCCTGCCAATCATTTGTAATGAAGTTATACATATGTACCGGATCCCAGATAAGGAATGCCAGAAAGCTTACTGTATATTCATGATATGCCTTCGTCTGGATCTCAACTTCTCCTGTTGCTTCATCAAATTCCCATTTATCTGTAGGAACAATCTCTCCAGTTGTTCGATCGATTACTTCCCACCAACGTTTTGGATCATCTAACGTATTTACTTTCAGCTGCTCTGTGTGAAATCCTTCCATTAAGCGAATACGAAGTGTTTCGCCTCTTGCTGTCACACGGTTACTGATTAAATATTCCTGCTGAATTTCTTCCGGATTGGCACTTGCCCACTCATTATCTTTTCTTGTTGTATAATAAGTAGCGTATTTCTTAACCGGCTCTGACAGAAGTTCTTCTGGCATCTCTGTTCCGTCACAATCTCTCAACGCATCTGCTCCCAAGAGATTCTTTAATCGTAATGTCTCGTCAATAACATCTGCATCTGTCGGCAGCGTCAATCTTCCCGTCATCAATATGTTCCCCTCCAAATAACTTTTATTCTTACTTATCTCACGACTAAAGTATAACGTTTTCACCAATGGATATCAATTTCATTGTTGCTCGGTTTGTTATATTTTTTGCTTTTTTATTACTAAAATACTGTTTTTCTTATTATTTTTATGTATAATATGTTTAATATATAGAATTGTTATATTATTTTTTCGTCTTTTTTACGAATTCACTTTAAAATTATTGCTTTTTCATATATTTTATATAAAATTTAATCAATTGAGAAGGCCCATACAAACTATAACTTAACCGAAGAGGATATGCACTTATGAGTAATGAATTTATCAACCTTGGCTCCGCCACGAGCAGTCGCGACGATTTTAGTCTTCGCTATATTTCTATTTCTAAATACGAAGGTGACTGGAACTCTCTACCGCACACACATCAGTTCTCAGAACTCTTCTATGTTTTGCACGGTGAGGGTATCTTCTATATAGAAGATGAAAAAGTTTCTATGAAAACAGATGATTTAATGATCATTAATCCTTATGTAGAACACACTGAAAAAACACTTCCAAACAACCCAATGGAATACATTGTATTTGGTGTTGAAGGACTTGCGTTTTCTTTCGATGATCCTGAACAGGACGCTTCAAAAGGATATAGTTTCTATAGTTATGGTTCTGATAAAAATCAGTTTATTAATTTTGCACAATTAATGATGCATGAATTTCAAGAACAAAAACCCGGATTTGAAAAAGTCTGTCACGGATTACTTGAGGTTCTTTTGGTATACATTTCCAGAAAGCAAAACCTTTCTGTTATTTCTGAATCCTCTTTCCAGCTTTCTAAGGAATGTGCATTAGCTAAACGATATATTGATACAAACTATTCCCAAAATATTACATTGGATTTATTAGCTGAGATCACACATATCAATAAATTTTATCTGGCACATTCTTTTACAGAATGCATTGGTCAATCTCCGATCAACTATTTAGCAGATCGAAGGATCGAAGCATGCAAAGAACTTTTGACAACCTCTGATCTCTCTGTAACACAGATTGCTTCCAGTGCAGGTTTCTCTTCCCAATCTTATTTCTCACAGATCTTTAATAAGAAGGTTGGAATGTCACCAAGGCAATACCGTAAATTATATTCACATGTAAAAAGGGAGTAATATATTTATACCAAGAAAGGGCTGGCACATGCCAGCCCTTTCTTTTGAAAGAATTCTTGAAAACTTCTTTCCTTTTACTTTTCAGGAAAATTTTTATCTTCTTTTACGTCTGCGTAAAATAACTGTAACGCTGGCACCTGCTGCCAGTATTGTCGCAGCTCCCCACAAGATCAGTGGAGTTGCATCTCCGGTCTTAACCGCACCTGACTTCTTATCAGAATTATTCTTCTTGGAATTATCTTTCTTAGAATTATCTTTCTTAGAATCATCTTTCTTATCATTATCAGTTGCAGGTTTTTCAATCAATTCCGCATATGCCTTATTGATTGCTGCTGCCATTGCATCAACTTTATCCTGTTTGGATTCTTTCAGACCTTTTTCTACTGCTGCTACTGCATCATCTAAAGCTTTCAGACTTTCCTTTGTATACTTACTTCTGTCGATCTTTCCTGCTTTTTCCAAAGCTGCGTTCACTGCTGTATAATCGGCGTCTTTTTCTGGTTCTACCACTGGTTTTTCTACCAGTTCATTTAATGCTTTCTCAATCGCTGCTGCCATTGCATCAACTTTGCTCTGTTCGGATTCTTTCAGACCTTTTTCTACTGCTGCGATTGCATCATCCAAAGCTTTCAGACTTTCTTCTGTATACTTACTTCTGTCAATCTTCTTTGCTTTTTCCATTGCTGCGCTTACTGCTGTGTAGTCTGCTTCCTCTTCTACAGCTGGTTTCTCAACTAATGCTGCATAAGCCTTATTGATTGCTTCTGCCATTGCATCAACTTTATCCTGTTTGGATTCTTTCAGACCCTTTTCTACCGCTGCTACTGCATCATCCAAAGCTTTCAGACTTTCTTCTGTATATTTACTTCTGTCAATCTTTTCTGCTTTTTCTATTGCTGCGTTCACTGCTGTATAATCTGCGTCTTTTTCTGGTTTAACTACTGGTTTTTCTACCAGATCACCTAACGCTTTCTCAATCGCTGCTGCCATTGCATCAACTTTGCTCTGCTCGGATTCTTTCAGGCCCTTTTCTACTGCCGCTACTGCATCGTCCAAAGCTTTCAGACTTTCTTCTGTATATTTACTTCTGTCAATCTTATTTGCTTTTTCCATTGCTGCATTCACAGCTGTGTAATCAGCGTCTTTTTCTGGTTTCGGTTCTTCTGCCTTTTTCTTAACTGTTACTGTTACAGAAGCAGTCAACTCCTTCGGATTGGTAACATCATCTGCAAAGGAAAGCTTTCCTGTCAGAGTATAGTCTCCTGCTTTATTTCCATCGTAGTTGTCTGTATTCCATGTAACACTTGCTATTCCTTTTGTTCCGTCTGTGTAGCTTACTTCTACTTCTGTCGGAAGTCCAAGATCTGTTGCCGCTGTTCCGTATGCAACTTCTTTCTTATCCAGTTTTGCAACGGACTTAATCTCATACGGTTTCTTTGTAACTGTTACCTTGATAGAAGCTTTCACGCCATCTGGGTTTTTCATATTCTTACCCATTGTCAGTGTTCCTTCCAATGTGTAAGTTCCCGGTGTTGTCTGGTAATCACCTTCTGCCCATGTTACTTCTACTTCTTGATCCAAGTTTCCTGTCACTGTGACAGTTACTTTCTCTGGTAATTCAAGCTTCTTAAATGCAGTTCCTTCTTCTACTGAAATTCCTTCTGGGTTTGTTACACTAAGTACTTTTACACTATTTTTCATTTCAAAAGAAAACTGCTTTGGAAGTGCTGACTGTCCTGCTGCTGTCTTTGCAACAATCTTAACAACGTATGTGCCGTCTTCCAGATCCTTAAGTGTGAACTCTTTTTCTGTCGTATTACCTTTCAGCTGACCATTGACATAAATTTCATAGCTTGCGAAAGTGGAGCCTTCTTTTAATGTCCATGTGAGTTTTACAGAATCATCACTGACCGGAGTCTTTGTAACAGACTCGATCTCACCTTTTGTTGATCCGTCACCCATTGTTGCCACATTGCTGATCTCAATTGCCTTCTCTGATGCAACGTCTGCACTATTCAGAGCATATACTTTGAAGTTATAAGTTGTTCCAGGTTTCAGATTTTCCAGTGTTAAAGTTGTGTCACTTACAATCTCTTCAATTCCATTCTCTGCATCAACTACTTTATACTTTGCTGCTTTCGGAACCTTCGTCCATTTCAGTACGACTTTCTTGCTTTCCACAAGAACTGCTGAACCTGTCTGGTCTTCTACTGTAGGAACTTTCGGTTCTCCAAGTGCTTTGATTGCTGCGTCTAATGCTTCTTTCTTTGCAGCAACAGTCTCCTGTGTTGCATCAGCATTATTCATTACCTCAACTGCGTCATTATATGCCGCCATAAATGCATTCCAGTTTGTCTCATCATATTCTGATTTAACAAGTGCTGCTCCTGCCTCAACTGATGTCTGGAGCTCTGCTTTATCAACTGCTACACCTTCACCTGGTGAAAAGATCTTTAAGTAGTCCAAGTTAATCTGATATTTTCCGTCACGCTCTACTGCCACACATTTGATTGTGTGCTCACCATTCTCAAGATTTTTCTTTGAGAAGATAAGTTGCTGATTATCTCCGTTACTTGATCCCTCTAATGAATAATTTCCAATCTTTTCACCATCAATATAAACATCAAAGCTTGCAAAGTTAGCATGCTTCTGAGAATAAACTTCTACACCAGTTCCATTGAATGTATATTCAAAATAACTTCCTACAGCGTCTGACGTATTTTTACTCTCTGTCTTTGTTCCACCGTGATGCTTCTCCCGTTCTCCTGCCCAGTTTGTCCATGTTCCATGCCATGTGATTGCGTTATTTGTTGTTCCATAGTCTCCTGACGCCGGCACGTTACCGTCTTCTACGATTGTCTCAACCTCTGCCACATCCTGTTTGATTGCAACTTTCAGTTCAATTGTTCCAGTCTTTGTAGCATCTGCAGCGGATGTTGCTGTGATAGTAACTGTTCCGTTCTTACTTAAGAATGTTACCAATCCTTTATCATCTACTGTTGCAATGCTATCATCAGACGTACTCCATGTAACTGTCTTATCTGTTGCATTCTCCGGTTCTACAGTTGCTTTTAACTGTAATGTGCTGTTTGCTTTGGATACTGTAGTCATTCCGGATTTGGAGCTTACTGTCACACCTGTCGGTGCTACCAGTGTTGAATCCAGAATTTCAAATGCATCAAGTTCAATCTTTGTACCAGAACTTGCAGCCTGTTTCTCGTTGAGAACTTTCAGCTGAAGTGTATGGATTCCTGCTTTAAGGTCATCTTTGCTGAAGTATTCCTTCTGACGCACTGTACTTGCACTATATGTATCAACTACGCCCTGAGACTTACCATCGATAAATACTTCAATCTTACCTCTGTCTTTATTGGTACAGCCGATCACCTTGATTCCTGTTCCCTTAAATGTAAGAGTAACAGTCTCTCCGCCCTTTGGACTATTCAGATATTGAATTGTATCCATATAGTTGACATTTTTATCCTGTGTCCAGTTGCCCCATTCACCTACATATGCGATTCTTTCATCAGCATTGTCAATCTTACCTGCGCCAATCGGCTCTGTTACAGTTACTACTGCACTCTTTTCAGATTCAATTCCATCCACAACTGCGGCCACCTGATATTTCATTGCTCCAAGTGTCTTGTATGCTGTTGTATCTTTATAAGTTGTTGTTGTTAAACCTGTCTCAATGCAGATCACATCTCCATTTTCTACCTGACGATATACATTATATGTTACATTGCTTCCCTCTTCTGCTGTCACAGCGTTCCAGGAAAGATTTACATTTTCATCATCTGCACGAAGTGCCGTCAGTCCTGTCGGAGCTGCCACAGTAGCGGATGCCGGAATGTCTTTTAATGTATAACTCTTTCCTGCTTCTGTTGCGAAAGAGATACGATTTTCCTTTACAGGTGTCACATCAACTACATTTCCGTCGCTGTCCATCACTGTTGCAAGAGATGCATTCGCTGTCTGCACAACTGCTTCTCCGCCATTCTTAGAAAGGATTGTAGCAGTTTTTACATTTCCATCTGCCCAGTCCATAGATACTTCAAAGTTACCCTGTGCAACTAATCCATCTACACTTCCGTTAGCCCAAGCGTCTGGAACTGCCGGAAGAAGATTGATATATCCTGCATTGCTCTGCAGAAGCATCTCAGCTACACCTGATGTATATCCGAAGTTTCCATCAATCTGGAAATATTTTGGCTCATGATAATCGAACAAGTTCGCATAGATTCCATTCTTGAACAGGTTCTCAATAAGCTGAAGAGCTTTATTTCCATCACCAAGTCTTGCCCAGCTGTTGATTCTCTGTGCCATTCCCCATCCGGTACTCACGTCCGTACGGTTCTGCATGGAAACCTTTGCTGCTGCAAACCATTCTGCATTGTCCTCTGTGATGAGATCTCCAGGATAAAGTCCGAGCAAGTGAGACATATGACGGTGACCATATCCATCACCCATTGAATTAACAGTTGTCTCTGTATACCACTCTTTAATCTGTCCGCTATCACCAACTTCAATTGGTCCTTTCAGATCTGCCTGGTTTGCTTTCCATGTAGCTACCAGCTCGGCATCTTTTCCAAGTACCTCTGCAGCTTTAATCGTATCTTCATATAACTGCCAGATCAAAGACTGCTCATATGTATTTCCATTTGTAACCGGTCCATGCTCCGGTGAAAATGCCGGTGAAGATACCAACTTTCCGTCTGCTCCACGAACAAGCATCTGGTCATACAGTTTAGCTTCTTCTTTCATCATTGGATAGATATTATTTTCTAAGTAAGAAGTATCTCCAGTATATTCATAATAATCCCAGCAATTCTGTAAGATCCACGGTACTGCAGCCGGTGACCATCCCCAACTAAAGTCCCATCCAGGACATGTCCATCCAAACGGATTGTTCTGTGTATGTGCCATGAATCCATTTTCTTCACCTTCGGCACTGGAAACTCCTGCATAGATTGCCGCGGTCACACGCCCCGGTTCTCTCAAAGCATCGATATAATCGATCAGTGGTTCTGCACACTCTGCCATGTTGGTAGAATATGTCGGCCAGTAGTTCATCTGTAAGTTTACATTCATATGGTAGTCTGAATGCCATGGAGAATTGTTCGCTCCTACCCACAGTCCCTGAAGATTGGAAGGAAGTGTCTCTCTTACATAACCATTCTCATCTGTAGTTGTCTCTCTGGAAGACTCAATTGTCATAAATCTTCCATACTGGAATAACATAACTTCCAACTGACGTCTTTCAGCATCTGTTGCAGTTCCTGCTTTGTATGCAGAAAGAAGTTCGTCTGTTGGCTTTGTTGAGACTGTCTGTCCAAGATTCAGATCCACACGGTCAAAGATCTTCTGATAATCACTTACATGATTTGCTTTCAGTTCTTCGTATGTCTTCGCTGCCGCCTGATCTACATACCATTTCACACGACTTGTCAGTTCATCCGCAGATTCGCCTGTTCTATAGGACGGATATTCATCCTTATAATCTGTTCCTATAGACGTGATGATGGTAACCTCACTTGCTCCGGAAACACTTACTTTTCCATTCCCATCTTTCACAGTACCGGCATTGTCAGTAATAACCTGCGTCTGGGATGTGAATTTCATCTGATTGTCTTTAAGCTGTCCGTTGATGGAAATCAATCCATTTGATACTTTTGTATCCCAATCTCTCTTATAGCTGCTATCACCAATCCCATTAACAGCATCCCCTCTGTTATTATCCGGTTCTACACTTACATCCAGACTGATCTTCTCAGAACCGTCTGCTGTGATATGAGTAACAATAACATTGTCCGGATAGCTTGTGAAGTTCTCTCTTGAATAATGAGTACTTCCTTTATCATAATTAACACCGGCAATTGCTGTATTCAGATCCAGATCACGAGTGTAATTTTTCACATCGCTGTTGGATGATACATTCTTAAAATCGATATACATATTTCCAAAACTCAGATAATATCCATATCCATTTGTTCCGTTATCATCACTTGCACCTATCAAGTTTCTTTTTGCAAGATTAGTTGCAGAATTATCCTGGCCATTCGCAAAGTACTCATGGATTGAATTCATTGTCGCTCCATTATTTCCTTTATTCTCCAGATTACCTCCATTGTAATTCTTTCTACTCTCACTTGGTCCTCCTGACCAAAGTGATTTTTCATTGAGCTGGATACGTTCTCTGGTAATTCCACCAAATACCGTTCCACCGATTCCTCCATTACCTATAGGAAGGGACTTTTCCTGCCATCCTTGGTAATACTTGGTAATATCTGCCGGGCTCGTATACCATAGCTTCAGATCATTATTACCGGTCTGCTGCGTTACAGCCGCTGGTTCTGCATGGACCTGCGTTGCCATATACGGCATAGATGTCACAGCTACCGCTGCTGCACAAGCACTTGCAAGCACCCTCCATTTCATTTTCCTTCTCATAATTTCCCTTTCTGATACATATTTGATGTATCTTTTTTATTGTCTTAAGATTCATCTGTTTTTGGACAGACTCCACCTAGTGACTGATTATTCTCATTGTAAATTTTTTCTATTCATTGTGCTTGTTTAATTCATCCTTTATAGGTGCCTTTTTTGTCAAATTCGGAACTCCAGTATTCCTTTTCATTTATGCTATTTCTTTTTCATTGCCTTGTAACCAATCAGTACTGTCCACTGCTCGCTACAGTCGTCCCATATACCAGACAATTCTTCCCTTCACATCATCCATATCAACAACTCCAAACGCTCTGGAATCGTCGGACACTTCTCTATTATCTCCCAGTACGAAGATCTGGTCATCACCTACCGTCAATGGATAGCTTACTTGATTGTTTTCCTCAGTCAGTGTCTCACCAAGCGTTCCTTCCTGCTTTTCTTCTGCTCCGTTCACATACAGCTTGCCGTTCTGTATATTCACAGTATCCCCGGCCACAGCCACGATTCGCTTCACAAACTCTTCTCCATCCGGTCTTTTCAAGACAATCACATCTCCGGCTTTATAATCACTGACTCTTTGGTTATACACAACCTTCTCACCACTGTGCAATATCGGATACATAGAGTTTCCCTGCACTGTTGAAATTCCCATCAAAGCATAGAATAACACCATAATAAGTACGATCAGGACAACAAATTCTAATGTTATCACTGCACGGTATTTGCGCATCTGTTTCTTCTTTCTTCTTCCGATCGAAGTTGAAAACTTATCTGTTCCAACGGATTCCCAAGTCCGATACTCTACTCATTAAAATACGGTAATTCCTTGCTGCATGTCAATGAGTTTCACTAAAAGAAACAGCAGCCGGAACATTGCTGCCCCGGCTGCCATTTCATCCTAGAATTTCTTCTAATTTAAGAATTTCTTCTAAACTTTTGTTTTTACTTCACGATCTTTTCATTCCCGCTTATTCCTGTATCACCGAATTGTCTTTTTTCGCATCTCCTGAATACAGGTCATCCAGCTGATCTTCCAGATCTTTCTGCTACTTTTTCAAGTCTCGATTTCTGACACCGAATACAACGATTACTGCCAGCAATATAAGCAATGCAAGAAGGTCCAACTAGCAAAAACCAAATTTGGTATGTTCAAATAAATATGCCATATGTCTCCCTCCTTATCTTAATCGACAGTTTCTATTGTTTCTCAGTGGAGAGAGGGAGCCCTCTCTTTGCAAGCTCGCAATCAAGCTCCTCTCTCACTTCATGTAATTTTTTCTGTCGTTTCTTCATGCTCTTTGTTGCGAATGCATATACAAGTAATGTAATGAGCATGATCAGGAAATGAAGGATACAACACTTGTGATTGTTGTTGTCATCCAGCTTCTGATCTGCCAATGGTACGTTGTCATCATCAGAATTGAACACTTCCTTAATCTCTGCAACTTTCTCTTCTACCTTCTCTACGATCGGTGTAACAACGTTGTCGATAAATGCATTGCCTGTCGGCTCTGTTGTACGAGCTGCCGGTCCAGCCGGTGTTGTTGTCGGTGTTGTAGGAGCCGCCGGTGTTGTCGGATCTGTTGGTGTCGGAGTCGGTGCAGGTGTTATATTTGCACTCTTTGTATAGTAGAATGTAATCTCGTTAGTTCCTGTTGTAATCGTCACATTCTTTGTCAATGCATCTGCTGTATAACCAGCAATTTCTATAGCTTTCTCTAATACCGCACCTCCAAATATTTCTTTCTCCTGTTACATTGTAACCATCGATTGCTATCGCGTCTTCTGTTACTTCTGCTCCAAATGTCTGGTTTTCTACTTTCTTGCTATCGTGAAGTTCCGTTGTTGTTCCTTCTTCATAATAGTTTACTGTGTAAGCAAGATCCGCTCTCTTTGTGTAGTAGAATGTGATCTCATTCTTTCCTGTTGTGATCTTTACATTTTTTGTTTCAGCATCTACTGTATATCCGTCAATTGCTTCTGCAGCCGGTAATAAGAGCTCTGCAGACAAATTCACTGCACATAGTACAAATTATTATAAAGCATCGAATCAGGCGAAAGAGATTCTAGATCAGATTGATGGAATCCTTGCGAAGTCCTATCAGATCTCCCCTGATTCCAGCTCTTATTTTTCTGAAATTGAAGCAATGCTTAGTGAATCGGATATGGATGTGAACTTAAACTTTTCTATAGAAATTAATTCAGCTACTCTTAATTACACTACTACTGTTGACGACTCACAAGCTCAGGAAGTGGATTTAACACTGAATGACCCATGGACGACTTCCTCCGGATTCTATACGATCACATCCTGGAAGGAAGTAGCAACCAATGCGTGGGATGCCGACAACTCTATGAAGCTGATTCAATAAGTAGGTGCATCCGATGTGTTTATCGTCGCCGGTCTTCCATGCTCCATGCGAATCAATGGAATTATCACTAGAAAAAATGGGGAAAATCTTCCCCCTGCCGATACGAGTAACATTGTATCTCCAATCTACCAGTTGGCCGGAAATCGTGATGTGAATGACTTCGAACAAAGCGGTGACGACGACTTTTCTTTTGCTATCCCGGGATTGTCACGTTTCCGTGTCAGTGCATATAAGCAAAGGGGTGCGCTGTCCGTTGTGATTCGAATCATTTCCTTCTCTCTGCCAAATCCGACTGAGATTGGAATCCCGCAACGGATCATTGACTTTTCTAATTTTTCTAAAGGTCTTGTCCTTGTAACGGGAACTGCCGGAAGCGGAAAGTCTACAACACTCGCTTGTATTATTGATGCGATCAATCATCATTATAGGAAGCATATCATCACGCTGGAGGATCCTCTGGAATTCCTTCACAGACATGACTTAAGTATCGTCAGCCAACGTGAGATCAACGTCGATACAGAGAGCTATGTGACTGCTCTGCGTGTTTCTCTTCGCCAGAGTCCCGACGTTATCCTACTTGGGGAGATGCGCGACTACGAGACTATGCAGGTCGCAATGACGGCGGCTGAGACCGGACATTTGATCTTCTCAACATTGCATACGATTGGTGCTGCCAGCACAATTGACCGTATCATTGACGTATTCCCGCCAAACCAGCAGCATCAGATCGCAGTGCAGCTATCTATGGTTCTGCAGGCCGTTATCTCACAGCAGCTTGTACCGACGATTGATGGGAAAATGATCCCTGTCTTCGAGATTATGACTGTGACACCTGCCATCCGAAATATGATCAGAGATAATCAGGACCACCCGTCCAACGCAACATCATAAACTTAAGGAAAAAATAGAAAGGAATCTGTTCGCAGGTTCCTTTCATTGTGTTAAAATATAGGCAAGGGTGTATATGATTAAATCTTATAAAACAAGATTTCAAAAGTTTTCTGCATTATTATCTAATCCGGAAATTGCAAAATATGCGAGACAGAATGAAAACTATGCTTTTATTTCATGCTATTATTTTATCCTATTTATAACTCAAATACAATCACAAACCTGACGGCTCTGCAAATCACTCCTGTACATTTGTTTTTTGTTTTCTCTGCCTGATCACTTCCAACACCCAATTTTCCTGTTTTTTCCACAGATTTCATTCAATCTTTCAATTTCTGTGCTATAATACGATATTGCAAAAATATAGAATGCTTAAACAGGGGTGATTTACTTGAAGAAGAAAACGCTTGTGCCTCTAATCGTTTTTTTACTGGGCATGTGCCTTGTTAGTTTGATTGTATACAAAACAGACGCCTTTGAAAAAGAACAGAGACACACAACTGCACAATTAAACGCAGCGACCTATGGAGAACGCATAAAAAATGAGATTGTAAATGGAACTGAGATTACGGATACTCTGGAACAAATCTTGATCAGTGATGATGGAACGATCAAGCACTTTAACACGATCGCTAAAAATCTTATGTCTGATTCCATTGAAAGTGTGCAGCTCGCTCCACATGGTGTTGTGACAGATATTTATCCTGCTGAAGGAAACGAAGCGGGTAAGATTGATCTGCTTCATGATAAAGATCGTGGTGAAATCTCCTGTTATGCAAGAGACAATCATACAGTCATTACGCAGGGACCCTTTGAATTAAAACAAGGTGACTATGGAATTGCGGTTCGCAATCCAGTCTACTTAAATGATGAAAACGGACAAGAATATTTCTGGGGATTTACGATTGTTATTTTGCGTGTTCCTGAGATTTTTTCCGACTCGATCAGTGCACTTTCAAATTTTGGTTATGAATATAAGCTTTCAAAAACAGACACTCCCTGGAGTGACACATATGAAGTTGTTTGTCAGTCAGATGGAAATTTAACAAATCCTGTTTCTTATGATTTTACAATAGGTGAAGAGAACTGGAGATTTGAGGTTATGCCTGTGAGTGGATGGAGAAATGCTAAACTTATAGCTGTAATCATCGGACTTTATACTTCTATCGTATTTGTTCTGTCGGTTCTTATCTGGGTCTGGTTAACAGCAAAAGAACATAAAAACAAATTCCAGAAACTAGCACATATGGATTCACTTACCAATATTTATAATCGTTACGGATTTGATGAATTAGCAGAAGAAATGATCGCTAAAAATCCGAACGCTCCTTATGTAGTTGCACTCTTTGATATAGATAATTTTAAGTTTATTAATGATATCTATGGACATGTTTACGGTGACAGGGCTTTAAAGAATCTTGCTGACAGTATGAAGAGTTTTTTTCCATCGGATACATTGTTGGGACGAAACGGCGGTGACGAATTCTGTATTCTTCTCCCAAATTGCACATATGATGATGTGAAAGAACAGTTACAACAATTCACTATGCTTCCAAAGATATTCTCATGCAAGGGAAATGACTACCCGTTTTATATTTCTCTTGGATATGCTGAATATCCTATAGCTGCATCAAACCGTGCACAGCTCATGCGCTGTGCTGATGCTGCACTTTATGAAGTAAAACTGCATGGTAAAAATGGATGTATGGCTTACAGAGAAGGACTCCATTCAAGGAGCCGCAAACAACTTGGATTTGCACTCAAGGATATCTCTGAACATCTTCCTGGTGCGTTTATTATCTACAGAGCGGACAAGGAAAATGATGAACTCTTTTATGCAAACCGTGAGTTTCTCCACATGGCCGGATACAAAGATATAGATGAGCTGTTTAAGCTTACAAAGAAGAGCTTTCGAAATCTTATCCGGGGAGATGAGCAACAGCAGATTGAGGCAAGTATCTGGCAGCAAATTGACAGCGGCAATGAAAATGACTATATTCATTTTCATCTTCGAAAAGCTGATGGAACTTACCTTTCTGTACTTGATCATGGAAGAATAGTAGAAAACCAGCAATATGGAAGAGTATTTTATGTGTTGTTTATGGATTGGGCAGACATGCATATCCGTTACAGTGATAAGTTCTCTGAATAAATAACAGATGGTGTGGGATTATATTAAAATCCCACACCATCTGTTATTTCTTTCAAGAATGCCTTTTTATAAATCTTCCTGTATTTTGACGTCGCTGTTATCTGCCAGACACTGTTTTAACACAGTGATCATTTTTTCCCCATCCAATGGTTTTGCAATATGACCGTTCATTCCTGCATTTTTTGCCATCTGTATATCTTCCGCAAGAAGAATTCGCTTTCCAATACTCTTATCAGATATAACAGACTGTTCCGACTCTTTCTTTTTGTATACATCCTCTTCTGATGCAATCTCCAGTGGAATTTCCACTGTGAATTTTGTTCCTTTCCCCTGTTCGCTTTCTACATAAATCTTTCCGTCCATCAGTTCAACAAAAGATTTCACAATAGAAAGTCCAAGACCAGTACCGACCACTTTATTCTCTGTCGCCGTATGTTCTCTTGAAAATTCATCAAAAATATGTGGAAGGTATTCCTGCTTCATCCCTATTCCGGTATCTTCACAGATGAATACATACCATGCTTTTTTATCATCTGATGCTGTTTCCGTAATATTTACATGAATCGCCTGACCGTTTGGAGTATATTTGATTGCATTACTCACTATATTTAAATATATTTCCTGAAGTTTTGTCTTATCACAGACTGCGTATTTATGCTGTATATTTGTATCTATCGAATATTGAATTTCCTTCGATTGGATAGCAGATTCAAATACTGTATTCACAGAATAAAACATTTCGCTCAAATTCTCTGCCTGCATTTTTAACACAGCTGTTCCACTTTCAATGCGAGCCTTTTCCAGCACCTGATCAATAATCGTCATCAGAAAATTGCCCGAGGACTTGATCTTTCCTAAATACTCCCTTGCTTTTTCCTCGTTCTTAAGATTCTTTCCGAGAAGATCTGAAAATCCAATAATTGCATTCATCGGGGTTCGGATGTCATGACTCATATTAAACAGAAATCGTGTTTTTGCCTCACTTGCTTCTTTTGCCTGTTCTGCCGATTTTTTCAATTCAGCTGCATACTGCTTCTCTCGACGTTTTTTGCTGCAGATCTGATCAAAAATAGTAGCACCCATCATGGCAATTATGAGGGCTGATACAATAACAGCAATCCATTGATAAATTGAAATCCATCCCTCCTTTGGTACGATATCCACATACCATGTGTAATTAGGGATCTCACACTCTACCGTAAGGCTATTCTCAGGCATATGTTCCTGATTTTGAGCCAGAACAATCCGATCATCGGTATTCTCATCATTCGTCCATATCTCATAACAATAGGATGCTTCACTTAGCCGTTCCATGCCAATTTCATCTATAAATTTATCCCAGTCGATAACTATGATCACAAACCCCCAAAAGGTGTCATTTCCTGTAATATTATTCTGATAAACCGGATGGAACAGCAAAGCTCCTGTTTCTCCCTGTTTTAATTGATATGGACCTCCAAGAGTATATTTTCCCGTTTCTTTGGCACGCTTTGCGTCTCCACTGCGTTCATGCTCTGTCAGCATATTCATTCCAAAAGCCTGCTCATTTCCCTGCTCTGGAAAAATATCAGTAATAATCCCATCCGGTGCGAGTTCGAATGCTTTTACAACACCTGCTTCATTCGGAAGCATTTCTGCCAATTCTGAGAATGTAGTCTGATTCAGATCATATCCTGCAAGAATCACGTTTTCAAGAAATTCTGAAAGTTCAACATACTGATCTAATTGTGCATTGATCCGCTTTACTGTACTTTGTGCAGTATAAGCAGCTGCTGTCTTTTTTTCTTTCTCTATGTTCTTTACAATAATACAGCCCAAAAGAAGTGCTGTTATAAAAATAAGCAAGCCAATGATCCAACTGTATCTTTTTGTCTGTTTAGAACCGGTACTTCCCTTGTCCATTTACTGTTGCCTATTCATCTTCAATGTTTTCTGTTATTTTTAATTATATCATGTCATGTTTTTTCATGTCTTTTTTTTCTACAGTAAACGGATAACAAGTTCTTTCATTGTCTGCTGCTTTCCTTCGCATTATCCTTAACCTATTTCTTTTTTCTTATGTCAAATAGATCTTTTCAGCATTACCAGCATTGTAATAAAGCATAAACTTCCACCAATCACATTAGATATAGGCTCTGCTAAGAACACCCCTCTCGTTCCCATGCGAAATGTATATGGAAACAAATATGTAAGCGGTACAACGATAAATACTTTTCTAAGTAGCGAGAAGAAAATCGCCTGCTTCTTTTTGTTCAATGATTTGAAAACCGTTTGCCCAACATATTGCAGATCCATAAATATAAATGCTGCGAAATAAAGTTTCAGTGCTTCTACGCAATCGGCAAGTAATTCACTGTCTGTGCTGAAAATTCCGATCAGAAATTCCGGTTCGAAAATAATCACGCTCCACGCAATTGCTGTATAGATCAATATCATACAAGTCAATACGCAGATAGCTTTCTTGACTTTCTTCGGACGCTGAGCTCCATAATTATAGCTCAAGATCGGAGAAGTTCCTTCATTGATAGCATAAATCGGAGTTTCCACCATCTGACGAACACTTGATACGATCGTCATAACAGAGATATATACATCACCGCCACTTCCAAATAAATTGCTAAATGCAGTGATGAGCACAATGATCGGAAAGCACAATCCCACTGCTCCAAGCGCTGTTGTTCCCACGGACGGAATTCTGGCAATATAAATACGGTCTACGATATTGTACAAAAGGCTCAATATCTGTGCCACAAGCATCGGTAACGCTGCTCCTAAAATATTCCCTGTAACCGTTCCGTGGTCAAAATCAATCTGTTTCATCTTTATAATATTATCTTAAACCAATCTTTCTCTTCAAATTCAACAACCGTACAATCATTTGCATAAGTACATTCCGGAAGTACGATCATTGCATGAAGTACCTCATTATTCGCCGGAAGTGGACACAGATGCCAGATCGCTGCATTGATCTTTACCATGCATCCATTTGGTACAAGGAAAGCCTTCGCAAGTTCCGGAACCGGTGTTCCGCCGGAAGCAGGTGCAACATGGATAAGCATGTCGTCATCAAGAGCAACAATCCCTTCCCATGTAGTTGTATGATATTCTGCCATCTTGACAATTCTTTCGTCCTTGCGAACTTCAATCGGTGAAAATGCCATTGTTCCAACACAGGTTCCTGAGATGCGGTCCGGATAGAATTTATGAATCTCTCCCTCCAGTGGATATCCCTCTGGTTCTGTCATACTGCAAAATGTTCCGTACGGTGCAAAATCTGCTGCATTAATCTTTACTGCTTTTACTTCTCTCATCGAGTAAGTCCTCCTTTGTTTTAATATAATCGTATCGCTGATGGAAAGCAGACCAGCTTGCTCCACTCTCACTACCAACTCATTACGTCTAGTATATCATAATCAGGACCAATAGCGGGTGGTTTTTTGTTTCTATGGATTCTGGTCTATTGACTCTATACAAGGAAAACCGAATCACTGCGGAAACAGCTCTGGAGTATGCTGCAAATCCGGAAATGTTGAAACGTAAAATGTAACGTCTTCTTTCCGGATTCGCAAACATTTAATATCCAGTAATTTATGCAATTAAATCTGCGAATCCTGTGGATACAAGGAACAGGACAAGCATTACGACCGGAACAACATAACGGATCATAAAGCGGTACATACCTGCACGTTTGAATTTCTCTCCGTTGCGTTCTACTTCTCCTATGATCCAATCCGGTCCGATTACCCAGCCGATCAGGATACTTGTCAGAAGTGAAATAAACGGCATCAGAAAGCTGTTGCTGATATAGTCCATAACATCGAGCAGCTGTCCTACGGATCCGTTCGGAAGCTTCAATTCGAAGTAGAGTTTGTTATATCCAAGACAGATCAAAACCGCTGTAATAAAGGAGTAAATACCAACTACTCCACACATTTTCTTACGTGGTTTGTGATACAATTCCATACCGTTTGCAACCAGTGTCTCCATGACAGATACGCAGGATGTCAGTGCTGCGAATCCCATCATTAGGAAGAATGCAATCGCTGCAGGGCGTCCGAATACTCCCATAGCATCAAATACCTTCGGCAGTGAGATGAAGATCAAACTCGGGCCGGAAGCCATTCCGTCATTTCCAAGGAAAACAAATACTGCTGGGATGATCATCATTCCGGCAAGAATTGCCACACCTGTGTCAAAAATCTCAATCTGATTTGTCGCTTTATTCAAATCAATGTCATTTTTCACATAAGAACCATATGTGATCATAATTCCCATGGATACACTCAGAGAGAAGAACAGCTGGCTCATCGCATCCAGGAGAATCTCGAGGAAACGCTTCACTGTCAATCCGTGGAAATCCGGTTTCAGATAAACAGCCAGTCCCTGCATACCTGTACGAACAGTTCCGTCTGGTGCTGTATTTGTCAATGTCAGACAGAAGACTGCAATGATCACGATCAGAAGGATCAATCCCGGCATAATAATCTTGGAGAATTTCTCAATTCCCTTCTCTACACCGCGAAACACGATCCATGCTGTCAGCGCAAGGAAGATCAGCATAAATACGATCGGTGCAATATCTGATGTAATAAAGGATGTGAAATATCCATCTGCCGCAGCTTCTATTCCATCAGAAACGAGGTATACAAACAGATATTTTGTGATCCAACCGCCGATAACGGAATAATATGTCATGATCAGTACTGGAACGAGGAATGTCAAACGTCCCAGAAACTTCCACTTCGGGTTAAGCTCCTCAAAGGCTTTCAATGCATTTTTCTTAGTCTTTCTTCCAATCGCAACATCTGTTGTCAGCAATACGAATCCAAAAGTCAATACAAGTACAAGATAAACTAAGAGAAACAATCCGCCCCCATCTTTCGCACAGAGGTACGGGAATCTCCAGATATTACCAACACCTACAGCACTTCCGGCTGCCGCTAAGACAAAGCCTATCGACCCGGAAAAGCTACTTCTTTTTTCTTTCATGTCAAAATCCCCACATTCATAAAGTTATTTAAAGGGCCTGAATATCAAGCCCAATAGCTATATTCTATATAAATTTCAGATAAATGCAAACCGAAGAAGTTTCTTTATACGAAATTTTTTATCAAAAAAGTTTCTTGTGACTTTACAAATACCCTGTTTCTCAGATATAATCATATAAGAACAGCATTTATCATGAAAATGGATAGTATGAGGAAACAATATGAGTAATTATACATGTTATGTCGGAAAACAAATTCGAAAATACCGAAAAGCAGGGAAAATGACACTGCAGGATCTCGCAGATGCCATCCATAAGAGCCGTGCCACAATATGTAAATATGAAAATGGAGAGATTGCTGTTGATATTGAGACTTTATATGAGATTAGCCAGGTTCTTCAGGTCTCAATCTCTCAGCTGACTACTTATCTTCCGAAAACAACCAGTGAGCTTATCAGTACGCCCGGAAGAGGTCGGAAAAGTCCTTTCTTTCAGGCGCAACGATTATATTTCTACTTCTATGACGGACGATATCAACGCACGAAAGATGGCGTCATTGATATTTATGAGAAGAAAGGTGAACCCGGAAAGTACGAAGCGACTCTGACGATTTGCTCTGTCTCCGCTAACGGAAGCAGCAGCGAGATTTTCTACACCGGACGAGTTCTTTATAGTGATATGCTAATCCGCTTTTCTTTCGTAAATCAATATAACCCACTGGAAGAAGACCTTCTGTACATCTTCAACCCTCTGGAACTTCGAGATTTCACAATGGGACTCTTGTGCGGTATCTCCAGTGCAGACCTTATGCCTTGTGCATTTAAATGCGTAGTCACCTTAAAACCACAGGAACACACAGAGAACTTCCGCCATCAGTTGCTTTTTACAAAGAAGGATCTTAAACGGTTAGAACAACTTAATATGCTGTTGGTGGAGAATAAAGAGAATTAACATACAGTGAAAGGGTTCGGCATCTTGCCGAACCCTTCGTTTTCATCTGACATATCACCGCAAAACTACTGCGGATAAAATCATAAATCCTACAATTGATACCATCGTGTATACCGAAATCGCCGATGAGTAGAATTCTTTTTTCTCTTTTCCATTCCATTCTGATGTATCACACTTGATATTTTTCTATCACACACGTATGCTTCCGTTCGCCCACCGGAGCATCTTTATCATAATTAATTCCAACCAGCAAAATCTCACCGCCAAAATCTTTGATTGCCGCCGGGTAGTTCCGTTTCTTAATCTGTGTAATTGCTCCTTCCGCTGATTTATCCCACTTCATTTCAACTACTAATGCCAGAAGATTCGACGTTTTCTTTGGAAAATATATAATATCTGCATAGCCATTGCCTGACGGAAGTTCTTCGAACTTCAGATAATAATCGCGATAACTAAAATATGCAAGCTTGATCACGCTTCGTAATGCCTGCTCATTATTGTAGAAAAGAGCCGTTGTCTCCTCTATATGGATCTTCTCAATCTGTGTTGCTACTGCATCCGCATTCATATGTACTGTATCTGAAATTATCTGGTCGCTTTCACGCACACGTTGAATTGTCTCGTTCCGTCTGACTCCCCTGATCGTCCTTGAAAATTCCCGCTTGATTTCTTCATTTGGAATATGCACTTTTTCCGTTTCTTTGTCATAAGCCAGATAGCCCAGATGAATCAACAATGTCAGTACATCATCTTTCTCTCTGAATGTTACAAGATCATTCGAAAATCCACTCGTATCAACTTCTACTTCAATACCACCGATCAGTTCAGCGATTGTCTTGGAAAGTCCGTCATAATCAAGACTAATATATTCCATCAAACTCTCTGCTGCCGATGTCTGCGTCCAGTAGGAATCGAAATCATCATTTCTAAGTGCTTTCATTACAGAGTTCGGATTATAAATTGAATTTGCATTTGGGAATGAATATCCATCATACCATAGCTTCATCTTCGAAAAATCTATTTGATATTCGCTGCACAGGTTCTTTACTTCCTGTTCTGTAAAACCTACATATGGCGCAAACTTTCTTGGTTTTACCATTGTAAATTCTTCGAAGTCAGAAATTGCAGACTGTGAACCATCTTTTTTAATCGGCAGGATTCCTGTCATATAAACTGCTGCGAAAATCTTATCCGTTGTTCCACTATTTTTAAATAATGACCGTAAAAATAATAGATACTCTCTCTGGATTCCTGCATTTCCACCATTCTCACGAATCGGTGCATCCCACTCATCGATAATCATAATGATTTTATTTCCTGTATAAGTCACCAGATTCGCTAATGTATCAAACAGTGCTTCTGCTTCTTTCACTTCCGAATAAATATCTAAAACTTCTTCTGTTATATTTCGTTTCACATAGGAGACTGCATCTTCCGATGATGTCACACCAAGAACACTCGCCATATCCAGATAGATCACATCATACTGATTCAAATATTTTAAATATTCATCATCTTTTGCAATTTTAAGATCATCAAACAATTCCTTGGAATCACAAGTCTTATCATAATATGCACACAACATTTTGGCAGCAAAAGATTTCCCAAAGCGCCGTGGTCTGCTAATACATGTCAGATTCCGTGGCGTATTGATTGTTTGATTAATCAGACTTATCATTTCTGTTTTATCGACATAAACGTCATTTCTCATATTCGAAAAACCGCTGTTTCCCGGATTCAAATAACTTCCCATCTGTGCTGTCACCTCCTCGCATATTTTTATTTAATTTCTTGTAACTTACTTGTTATCTTATATGTTTTCTTACTATATTATATCTAATTTTTATTTGTTTTACCATAACTTACGTGTTATCTTGTACGTTTTCTTGTCTTTTATTAATTTGCGAACATATCAAGACTTCTCTCTGCAAGTTCCTCAAATTATCATTACAATCATCATTTTCTCTTGACAATCCTTTGAATTCCCATATAATTATCTATGGTAATTAACTTTGGTAACTATATAGGAGTTTTATTATGACAAATAAAAAAATCAAACGCATGCTCGATGCATGTTATCAGGCAAAACGAATTCGTGAGATGCTCCCTCCGCTTCCGGAAGGTATCATGTCATCTCACATCCGCTATATGGATATGATCCAGGAGCTTCAGAAACAGAAAGTCCATGTAAGAGTTTCTGATTTAAGTGACGTTCTGAATATCCCGCGACCGGGTGTCACAAGGACAATAAAAGAGATGGAGAAGAAAGGATTAGTTCAAAAGATCTCCTCTCCGGATGACGGACGTGTCACATACTTGTCTTTGACAGAGCACGGGAAGAAAATCTCAGAAAAGTATAATGAAAATTATTTTAATGAGCTGATTCCTTACCTTGACGGAATCTCTGATGCGGACGCTGACTGCATGATTCAGACGATTCAGAAATTTTACGACATCATGTGTGAAAGGAGTGCTCAAAAATGACTGATAAAACTGCTGATTTTACACAAGGAAGCATTTTAAAGAAACTGGTGGCATTTATGATGCCGGTACTTGGTGCATTGATCCTTCAGGCAGCATATGGAGCGGTTGACCTTCTGGTCGTTGGAAGATTTGGTTCTACTTCCGGGCTTTCTGCTGTTTCTACTGGAAGCCAGGTTCTGAATCTGGTCACTTTCGTAGTTGTCCAGTTTGCTATGGGTATCACGGTTCTGATTGCACGTTATCTCGGCGAAAAAAGACCGGAACAGATTGGCTCGGTCATCGGCGGTTCTGCAATTGTATTTACAGCGATTTCAGTTGGATTGTTCATCGTCATGGTTTGTTTCGCGCATCCAATCGCGATCCTGATGCAGGCTCCTGCAGAAGCTATAGAATTGACTGCTGTTTACATCCGTATCTGCGGAAGTGGAATCTTTTTTATCGTCGCTTACAACCTGCTTTCTGCGATTTTCCGTGGACTTGGAGACAGCAAGTCCCCTCTGCTTTTTGTACTTGTCGCATGCATCATAAATGTTTTCGGTGACTTGATACTTGTTGCAGGTTTCCACATGAACGCAGCCGGTGCCGCGATTGCAACTGTTTTCGCCCAGGCAATCAGTGTTGTCTTCGCAGTAGTTCTCCTTATCAAAAAAGAACTACCATTCAAGATTAGAAAGAAAGACTTCTGTCTGAATCCACAGTGCAAGAAATTCCTCATTATTGGACTCCCTCTTGCACTCCAGGAATTCCTGACACAGATGTCATTCCTCGCACTCTGCGCTTTTGTAAATCGGCTCGGACTGGAGGCTTCTTCTGGTTACGGCGTTGCCTGCAAAATCGTAAACTTTGCAATGCTGGTACCTAGCGCACTCATGCAGTCCATGGCTTCTTTCGTCTCTCAGAATGTCGGTGCCGGAAAAGCAAAGCGTGCAAAGAAATCTATGTTCACCGGAATCGGTGTCGGTCTGGTTGTGGGATGTTTCGTCTTCACTCTTGTATTTCTTAAGGGAGATGTGCTGGCCGGATTCTTCTCTACCGATGCAGCTGTTATTCAGAATGGTTTTGCTTACCTGAGAGGATTCGCACCGGAAACAATTGTAACAGCCGTTCTTTTCAGTATGGTAGGGTATTTTAATGGAAATGATAGGACTCTTTGGGTTATGACACAAGGTCTGATTCAGACACTTCTGGTTCGTTTGCCAATGGCATACATCATGAGTATCCAGCCAAACGCCAGCCTGACAAAGATCGGTCTTGCTGCACCGGTTTCTACAGCAGTTGGAATTATGTTGAACGTTGGATTTTATGTTTATTTAAATCGAAAAAAATAGCCCCCTGCAACCGCTGCCACCGGCATTACAACCCCGCAGGCGATTGCTCCGAAGATCATTGAGGCACAATTTTCAAACATGATTTTAGAATTCAACAGTAGTTCAAACGAATATCCCTGCATCCGCAGATAGGAAAAAAGCAGAAGTGATTCTCCTAAATATGCAAACAGAAGTGTATTCACCGTTGTTCCGGTCACTTCTTTTCCTATCTGCATTCCGCTGTGAATCAGTTCTTTAAAAGTCATATCTTCTTTATGGCTTTTCACTTCATAAACAGATGTGGTAACTGTCAGTGCCATATCAAGAACAGCTCCAAGAGTACTGAGAAGTATAACAGAGACAGCAACATTTCTCATACTGATATTCAGGTTCATATTATAATAAAATACATCTTCTCCAACCTGTTGTATCTCGTTAAGACCTCCCGCCTCACTTCTCCATACAACGATATATATGAAGAAAAACAGCAACAGCATTGTGATCATAGTTGCCAGAAATGCACTCCATGTCTTTCCATTTCTACCATTTTGATAGAACAACGTAATACAGGAAATGACAACGCCGACACAAACCGTAACGAGAAGAACAGGAACTCCTGATGCCATAAGCCAGATTGCAAGACTTAAGATCAACAGATTTCCACACAAAGCAATAAGCGAAACGACACCTCTGTCTCCACCGACGACCATAATTAAAATCAGTAAAATCAATCCAAGTGTTATCAGCATTTTCTTTCTCCCTGCACCTTTCTTGCTTTCTTCTGTCTACGAAACATTCTTGGGACCTTTATCATCACAGAAGTAACCAAAATAGAAATCGGTATTGCCAGAACAATTCCTATACTTTCCACCAGGAATCTGCACAATTCACATGGAATGTGCAATTTTATAATAGTAATTAAACTCACATCATTATTCATCCGAATCAGACACATTGGGATCAGTCCACAGCCAAAGACAAACAACAGCACATTTATCATCGTTCCCATAATGTCATATCCAATTTCTCTTCCTGATTTAAATAATTCCAAAAATGTCACTTCCGACTTCTTTTCAACAATTTCACTTAAGGATGCAGCAATGGCGACCGCCACATCCATGATTGCTCCCAGTCCTGAGATCAGGATTTCTGCATGGAAAATTTCATCCGGATTTTCAATACTTCCAAGATACTCCATGGTCGAATAATCAAGATCTTCTGCATGATGGATTACAACATCAAAGATTCCCATGATCATTACAAGAACAATCAATGTTGTAAAAAGTGCTGCCCATGTCTTTTTATGAATCCCGTTTAATCCAACCAATGTAATAACCGCAAAAAGAATCACCAGCCTGCTGCACATTTCCAGCACATTTGATGTATCTCCCGCTTTCCAAAAACCAATTGAAAAAACAGTAACATTAAAAATAACGGTCAATATCGTAAGCGCACCCTGTCTTCCTGCAACGATAATTAATATAAACATCAGAAATCCTATGAGTATCATAAGCTCTGTATCTCGTTTCAGTCCACGAATTCCAGAACCCATTCTCTTGCTTGTTCCATTGAGCAGTACCTTATCTCCCTTATGATATGGCTGTTTCATCATTCCGGTATACGTGTACTCATTCGTAAAACTTATTGTCTTTCCCTTGTTTTCCCCATTTAGGATTACTCCCTGGATGTTCTGCTTATATTTTTTCTCCTTCGTTCCTCTGGTTCCGGTCTCTTCTACTGAGACACTGGTTTCGACCTTTGTCAGTTTTGCAATGGGTGTGCTATACAACCATGCATCATTTGCAACAAAGATAATACACAGCAGATACAATATGCCAAGGATACAATATAACTTTCTTTTCTTGCTTTGTTTTACAAATTCCAACATTACTTTACTTCCATCTCGAATCTATCAAAAATCATTTTTTTATTTTAACGCAAAAAATTTTATTGTCAAGGTGAATTTGAAAATGATTTTCATGTTAAAAGAACAGGACAACACGCTAACGCGCACTGCCCTGTTCTTCTTTTCTCTATTCTACTTTGCTTCTCCCTCCGGGAAAATAATTTTATTCACGAAGAAGAATACCACCATCGACACTCCTCCGTTGAGCACGGTTGTTCCGATATTGTAAAGCCATCCAGGTACGAACATTCCTGCTACTGCAACCCAGATACAGTTAATTGAGTTTACAATACATGTAACAATACAAAATGCAATCAGATACCAGAACGCCTGATACCAGATCTTTCCTTTGCTGCGGAACACAAAGCTTCTCTGGATTGGGAAGTTGATGCACTCGCCAATGAACATTGCGATCATGTATGCACAGAAGTACGGCAGTCCGCCATGCGCCGCATCATATCCGATGATATTCCATTTAAATGTCTCACCGAATAATGTAATGTCGATTCCCGGGAAACCGAAATCAATATTCGGAAGTCCTGCAAACGCAAGTGGCAAAAACAGCAGCATTACATATTTAAGTACAGTGATCAGATTACTTACGATTACGAACAATCCGCCTTCTCTTATCCATTTTGAAGCACTCGGATGTTTCTCGGCAAAACGGTTCCATATGTTGTTTGACTTATTCATTCTACGCTCTCCATTCTTCTAAGATTCTAGATTCTCTTGTCCTCCCCGGACTTTGTATCTATATCCTAACATAGATTGCTTTCCCATCTTTCTCACTTACATAACCTGCACTTTTTCTGCATAAACTGCAAGCTTAATTTCCTTGTTCTTCTTTAATCGGAATCAAAATCTTCAGGTCAAACCAGTTTTCTTTTGTATCAATCGTAACTGCTCCGCCGTATTTATTCACTGTATAACGGATACTCTTCATTCCGTATCCATGATACTTTTTGTCTTTCTTTGTTGTCGCAATATTTCCATCCTGATACTGCAATTTTTCTTCACAGTAATTCTCGAACTTAAGAATCAAAAATGCCTTCTGTCTGGACACTGTCACATGAATCAGTCTCTTCTCCTTGTCCTGTATCTTCATCTCACATTCAATCGCATTATCGAGTGCATTGCCAAAGATACTGCAGATATCCATAACATCCATAAAGTCTAACAGTGTTCCGTCTGCCACACAGGTAAGTGTAATCCCATTCTTATTACAATACAGACTTTTGCTCGTCAGCACAGTATCGAGAACTTTATTTCCGGTTTTATTCTGTGCTTCATACTGACGGATCTCCGCCTCCATCTCATCCAAAAATGCTTCTCTTTTCTGAGGATCTTCCTCACTTCTCAATACTGCAATCTGATGTTTCAGATCATGATATTTGTAATTGATCAACTCAATACTTTCTTTCGACTGCATATACTGTGTGTATTGATTCTGAAGTACATTCTGAACTGCCTCAAGTTCTTTTCTTGCCCGCATCTCACAGCACTGCATAAGATGTGCGTACAGAATCGCAATTCCGGCCAGATCCACGATTGTACGAATATTTGCTATCTCAAATGAATATCTTCCGGAAAATGGAGTATTTACCGTGAGATAACTAATGTTGCTGACAGCAAAAACAGATATCGCAATCAAAAATGCCGAAAAACATTCTTTCCAACCTATCTCCATCTGTCCATCTTCCGGGAAATGTACATGCAAGATCTTGAACAAGATCACGCTGATCATTCCATATCCAAGGATAAGAGCTGACCATTCTTTCCACCATACTCCTGATTGCGCTATCCTAAAGTAACAAGCAACCTGCCATTCGATCGATGCCATGAATTCTGCCACAACAAATGCGATCAGCACAAAATATACTGCGTCTGTTATTTCGATCGCACAGGATACATAAATGAAAAACAGCATAAGGAATACTGCTACGATCATGCAGGGAATCCAGAAAAACAATCTGACATCTTCCGTCACAACCATGAATCCGCTCTGTACAACAAGCATCACCGCCATGATCACACCTGTCTTTATTTTTGAAAATCTCTTTTTAAATGGCAGGATAAATATCATGCATGCAAGCCACTCTGCAATTGCCGAGTAAAGTCTCGGGATATCCGGCATCAAATGATCGATCATTTTATCACCTCTCCCCAATATCTTGTCAAAGCTTCCATAAATTCCTTTTTACGTGCACGACTCAACACCAGTTCTTCACCTTTTACCACCGCACAGTTGTCCTGAATTCGGTCTACGTGCTGCAGATTAATCAGATATCCTTTATTTCCTCTGCAGAAGTTCATCCCAGAAAGCTTTTCATCCATCTCTTTCATTTTCCCTGTGGTTTCATAATCCCCAAGGATCGTATGAAGGATCAACGTATGTCCCTGACTTTCAATATAGTAAATATTTGCGATATTAATACGCACCATACCGCCTTTTATATTTACCATAATCACCTTTGCTTCTCGCTTTTTCATACGTTCGATCGCGCGATTCAATCTCTGGGAGAACGCAAAATAAGAAACTGGTTTCAACACATAATCCAACGCGTCTACCGCATAACCTCTAATTGCATACTGTGCCATGTTTGTAATAAAGATGATTACAACTTCACTGTCCATTTTACGGATTTCTTCCGCAGCGGACATTCCATCCATGAATTTCATCTCGACATCCATAAGGATAATGTCGAACTGAGATTTGTATTTATTGACAATCTGATCTCCATCGGAATAAATGGTTATCTCGAACGCTTCTTGATTCTCTGCCTCGTATTGATGCAGAAATTCTTCCAGCTGTTTTGCATACATTGCTTCATCTTCTACAATCGCAATTTTGATCATTTGAATCCTCCTCCTACTATCTTTCTATATATAATAAAGGATTTTTTTATCTATCTCAAGTCATTGCTACGCTTTATATAACTGTTCAGAGGCGATTATGTTATCATAACGAAAACAGGATTGGCCTGTTTTTTGCTGTCCAATCCTGTCTTTCATAGTTTCATATATTACGCTTCTGCGTTATCTACATTTTTTCTTTTCTTTCTGAAACGTACGATCACGATCGCATCTGCTGCAATTAAGAGAACTGCCAGAATTACGTCTACTGTTACGAAAAGTTTTGTCATATTGCTCATACCTGCAGCCGGGTTACCATCTGCATAGTATCCGCTGTTTGCTACAGTGTAGAGAATGTTCTTACATGCCTGTCTCATTGCCAGTACTGCTGTTGCACTCTCATCTGTAAGCTTGTTAGACTCAGCACTGTTGAATCCAAGCATCAGGTCATTCCCGTTTCTGATACAGTGATCTGTGATCATATATCCATAAGAACCGTCGTAATCTGTCTCTACCATTCCAACGAATCCCCATTCTCCACGGAGAACGTTATTCAGAAGTCCGTTGTTTGCACAGCTTGGAACTGTACCAATCCAGTTAAAGGATGACATTGCTGCTATTGCATTTCCTTCAAATCCTTTCACTGCAAGTTCGAATGCTTTCAGGTATCCTTCACGGATTGTCTGCTCAGAAGCAAATGTCAGAAGGAAGGAACAACGATTTGTTTCCTGATCATTTAATGCAAAATGTTTGATATAAGGATATACACCTTTCACTGCAGCTCCATTCATCTCATTCGCTGCCATGTATCCGGATAATACGCCGTCTTCTGAATAGTACTCGAAGTTACGTCCTGCAAATGCAGATCTGTGGATATTCATTGCCGGTCCATACCATCCGAAGTTATCTGCGTCAACATATTCCTGTCCCATAGAATCTCCGACTTCTTTTGCCAGATCTTTATTCCATGTCTGAGCGATCAGTACTTCTGACGGATAAGCTGTTCCGTATGTCTTTGTAATAAAGTTATTCAGTCCTGCCGGTCCGTCACAATCAGATGTTGCAATCTTTCCTACAGACTGGATTTCTGCTGTCTGCCATCCACCTACATTGATAAGTGTTGACATATCCTCGAAGCTTAACTGATCTAACAGTTTATCCCAATCTTCGTCATCATATGATTTTCCTGTAAGGTCTGCAAGCTGAAGTCCGTTATCCTGCTCCATCTTCGGCATCTCGTCGGAATCATCATTGTATTTTGTACCGTCATAGATTCCAAATACGTTTTCTTCTACTGCTTTTCTTGTCTCGTCGCTCATTACATAAGCATCTTCACTTAACTTTCCACAAGCAGATTCATAATTTGCAAATCCGTTTGCTCTTGAAAGCTGTTCGAAATCACCGCGTGAGTAATCTTCAAACTGGTTTGTTGCTACAGTTTCGTCGGAAGAACGTCCGTCTTTACTGTAGTCAATATCACTGTCTACTGTAAATTTCTCTTCTGCCAAAACAGTATGTGAATCGGAACGAAGAGAGATTGTGTATTCTCCGGCCTCTAAGATATATCCACCACCGGAAATCTTGATTCCTTCAGAATCATAGGATGCCATATCCTCTTTGTTAATAGTGATTGATTTTGTCTCTGCTGCTCCCGGATCAAGAGTTTCTGTTTTCTCAAATGCGATCAGGTTTGCAGATGCTTTTTCAATCCCACCGTTTGTGTATGGTGCTGTGTAATAAAGTTCGATAACATCTTTACCTGCAACATCACCTGTGTTTTTCACTGTCACATCAAATGTTACTGTGTCACCATTGTCTTTAAAATTCTCAATTGTCTTTTCAAATGTTGTATAGCTCAGACCATATCCAAATGGATACTGTACTGTATCTTCGTACTGGATCAGCCCTTCTTCTGCGGCTGTTTCATAGAATTTATAACCTACATAGATTCCTTCTGCATAGTTTACAAATCCCATACTTCCTTCGTAAGCTGCATCATTTTTTGCGATCTGGTTTTTCAGATCATCTACATTTGTGTATGCGTTCAGACCCATATTGTTGTAATAAGGTGTCTGCTGAAGATCTTTTACAAATGTATCGACTGTCTTTCCTGATGGATTCACAGATCCGTTGATAATCTCTCCAAGTGCCTCGAATCCTGTTGCTCCTGCTCCCGGTGCATAGATAACAGCACCGATCTGCTCATACTTATCAACCCAGTCAAGTTCCATCGCATTGTTTGCATTTACAACCACAATAACATTTTCAAACTGAGAGCAGACTGTATCTAACATATCTTCTTCTGTGTTAGACAGTTCAAGATAGCTTTCGCCCTCGTCGAAATCATCATAATCACCGTTGTTTGTGTAACTTCCTTTTACATATCCGTAATTTTCCGGTGTGACTGACACCGTTTCTGCCAGTTTCTTGTAGCTTCCGTCGATCACTGATTTCATATCTGTCGGAAGGTCTGCACCTTCTCCACCGGAACGTCCGATCACTACAACAGCTGTATCAGAGAATTCTTTTGCTTCTTTCATAAGGCTGTCTGTATAATATTCTTTTGTTGGCTCCGGTAATGTCCAGTCCTGCTCAGCCATAGCGATTGTCGGACGGTCTTCTCGGTAATCTGTGTACATCTTTGTCAGAGATTCATTTGTCTCATATCCTGCATCTTTTAAAGACTGTAAAATACTGATCGCTGTGGAAGAATCTGAAGATCCGGATCCTGTTCCACCGTATAACGGATTTGTTGAATCCCATCCGAACACATTCAGTTTCTTCGTGTCAGAAGCGAGTGGTAAGATTCCTTTGTTTTTCAGAAGAACCATTCCTTCTTCTCCGACTTTCTGAATTGTTTCACGGCTCTGCTCTGTTGTTTCTTTTGAAAGCTCTACTTTCTTCGCATTTAAAATACTTGATACGTTGTTGTACATCGGACCATAACAGATCACATTAACAAGTACTGCAACGATAGCCACAAATGCAATTCCTGCCTGCCAGCGGATCACGTGGCGAACTCCCTTTTTCGCTTTATGCGCTGCGATCATTACTACGATCATTGCAACTAATGCAACAAGGATAGCAATAATATAACCACTCAGTCGTTCAATATATGACGTCAGGTCTGCAACACTTACTCCCAGACTAGTGAATATCGGGGACAATAAGTTTACTAAAAAGTTTGTCATAATGTTTCCTCCCTTTTGTTGATGGGCTTATGTTAACATAATTTATTCTCTCATGCCTTTTTTCGCATAAATGGTACGTTTTTTTCATAACCTGCAATTCCATTTGGCATATTTAACAATTTATATATTTCGTTTTTGTCTATATTGCCTATCCTCTGTTGATTGCAGCTTTGATCAGATGTGCTGTTCCTTTAATTCGATGTCCGTTCGCCATCTCTGTCAATGCCTCTGCCATTTTCATCGTCACAATACCGCCTGTCATTTTCGCATATCCACGAATTGGCATATTGTAGTTGAATAAAACGTTCAGGTTCGGCTTTCCCTGCCAGTCGCTGATTTTCAGAAGTAATTTCAGGATTGCACAGAGCAGTTTTCCAAGAATTCCTTTTCCGTAATACAACTGACAAACTGCATCGTTCATTCGGATCTCACCGCTCCAGCTTCCATCCGGAATCTCTCTTCCATACAGAATACGGAATTTTTCGTCTGAAATGTCTTTAATCTTGCCGCTGAAATATTCCGGCAGTTCTTCTTTCTTGTAGCCGCCGTTTTCAACAGTACCTTTTACGTCTAAAGCACCTTCCAGAACCATCTGCTGCGCATTTTCACCGATCATGATCTGATAAGTACCGCTTTCAATCTCCCAGCTATCTGTTCTTGTATCATAAAAACGGAATGTCTTATCATCAAACCCGATTCTTACTTCCTTTTCTTCTCCTGGCTGAAGCTCTACTCTTACGAAACCTTTCAGCTCGCGAACCGGTCGAAAGACAGTCTCAGAAGATTTTCCAACATACAGCTGTGCGATCTCAGTTCCTGACACATTGCCTGTATTCTTAATTGTAAATGTCACACCTTCTGTATCTATTTTCAAATCTTTATATTCAAAGGTTGTATAGCTCAATCCGTAACCAAATGGGAAACGCGTTGATTTTCCAACAGTTGTGTAATAACGGTATCCGACATAAAGAGACTCTCTGTACTCACTGCTTCTTTCTTTACTTGGATAATATGCATACGCCGGCGTATCCTCATAATAGATTGGGTAAGTCTCATTTAACTTACCGGATGGATTCACCTTTCCTGTCAGAACGTTCAACATTGCTGACGCGCCTGCCTGTCCACCAAGATAACCGTGCACGATTCCTTTTACATATGGATACCATGGCATCTCGATCGCTGATCCGGCTGAAAGAACTACGATTATATTCTTATTTACTGTTGTAAGTTCATTAAGTAATGTCTCCTGTGCGGCAGGCATGGACATATGTGTACGGTCAAGTCCTTCGGATTCGCTGATTTCATCAAGTCCTCCGAAGAAAAGTACGATATCCGCCTTCTTTGCAAGTTCTACTGCTGCCTTTGTCAGCTTTTGGTTCGGTTTTCTGTTACGGATATATCCCTGCTCATATGCAACAACATCCAGATCTGTTGATCCAATCACATCAAGGATTGCTTCCGGCTGTTTTGCCGGGTTTACAAGTGATGATCCTGCGCCCTGATATCTTGGTGTCTTTGCAAAATCACCGATCACTGCAACTTTCGTTCCCGGTTTCAACGGAAGGATCTGATCCTCATTTTTCAGGAGGACAATACTTTCCTCTGCCGCTTTTCTTGCCAGGTTATGATGCGCTTCCACATCAAATGTTTTTCCCTTTGCGTCTTCTGTTGCCTGATGTGTTGAGAAAATCACATTTAAAAGTTCATCCAGTCTCTGATCCAATACTGCTTCATCAAGATCACCGTTCTCAACTGCATGAATAATATCATACATACCTGATTTTCCTGTTCCCGGCATCTCAAGATGGCTTCCATTCTTCACGCCAAGTGCATGGTCGTTACTTCCGCCCCAGTCAGATACAACAAAACCATCAAAGCCCCACTCATCTACCAGAATTTCCTGCAGCATATGGTTGTTTTCGTTTGCATAGATTCCATTTACTTCATTATAGGAAGACATGATGGATTTTGATTTACCTTCCTTGATCGCAATCTCGAATCCTGTTGTATAAATCTCACGGAACGTTCTTTCGTCTACGACAGAATCGTTCGCCATACGGCGCAGCTCCTGACTGTTTGCTGCGAAATGCTTTGGACAAGCTGCAATTCCTTTGCTTTGGATTCCACGGACATATGCCGCTGCCATCTTTCCTGCATGATACGGATCCTCTGAAAAATACTCAAAGTTTCTTCCACACAACGGACTTCTTTTGATATTCAGTCCAGGTCCGAGGATTACATTGACGCCCATTGTCACTGCCTCTTCTGCAAGTGCTTCTCCAATTTCTTCTCCAAGTGCTTCGTCCCAGCTGTTTGCCACTCCTGCCGCTGTCGGAAAACACGTCGCCGGAAGACTGGCATTCAATCCCAAATGGTCTCCTGCTCCTGCCTGTCTTCTCAGCCCATGCGGTCCATCGGACATTGCCATAGACGGAATCCCATATTTTTCAAAATCAACTGTCTCCCATGTGTTCTTTCCTGACATCATAACTGCTTTCTCTGCCAGTGTCATTTTTCTGATCAACTTTTCATATTTCAGACTCATTTTGAAACCTACCTTTTACTCTATAATATGATAACTATTATTTGGTTACTGTCACAGTACCTGTGATTTTTTGCATTTTGTATATCACAAGTATCTTTTTAATGAAATTATCATAACACAAAAAGCAGACCGTTAAGGTCTGCTTTCATAAATGGTCGTTTTTTCTACATGAACTGTTCTGATTAGATTGCAAGCAGGTTCTTGATTGCTTCCATATAAACATGAACTGCTTCTTCAACCTCTGACACGAGTGTGTACTCGTCTGCACCGTGAATGCGGTAATCTACGCCCGGTTTCTCCGGTCCGAATGCGATGATGTTCTTTAAGGACTTCGCATAAGTTCCACCACCGATTACTAACGGTTTGTTCTCTGTATCTCCTGTTACATCTGTATAAGCTTTGTACAGTGCCTCTACAAGTGGAGACTCTTTCGGGAAGAACAATGGTTTTGTAGTTGTGTGGATCTCAATGCGTCCGTTCTCGTCTTCAAGCTTTCCTTCGCACATCTTAACCATATCTTCTACAGAGTATGTTACCGGGAATCTGATATCGATCGTAGCGGAGATCACACCGTCTTCTGTCTTAACGATTCCGTTACAGAATGTAAGCTCTCCAAACTCATCTGCACATTTCAGACCGATTCCTGATCCGTCACACGCTGTACCAATGTGTGAGTTATAGAATTCTACGAAATTATCTTCAAATCCGGCTTTTGCAAGACAATCAAAGATAACACCTGCAGCGTTAACTCCAAATGCCGGTGTACTTGCATGTGCAGATACTCCCTTTGCATAAATACTGATCTTTCCGTCTTCTTCTGTTACTTTGTATTCCTGAAGCTTTGTCTCTGCGAAAGCAGCTTCCAGTCCGTCTTTCAGTCCTTCTTCTGCCGGAATCTCTGCTGTACATGCATCACATACGGCATTGAATACAAATCCACCATTGATAGAAATAATCTTTGTATTCTTAGAAGTTGCCAGCATGCCAAGCATACCTTTCTCTCCGTGAATACATGGGTAACTTGCATCCGGTGTAAATCCACAGGATAACTCTTCTGCCACTTCATTATAATGCTCCATACATCTGGAACCATTTTCCTCATTACATCCCATGATCAGACGAACTCTCTTGTTAAGCTTCACACCTGAATCACGAAGAAGCTTCATCGCATAAAGTGCTTCCATAACAGGTCCTTTATCATCTGTTGTTCCACGTCCGTAAACGTAATCTCCTTCTCTTGTCAGCTTGAATGGATCATATGTCCAATCACCGCCTGCCGGTACGATATCCAGATGTCCTGCGATACCAACGATCTCTTCGCCTTCTCCCATCTCTGCATATCCACAGTAGTTATCCAGGTTCACTGTCTTGAATCCGAGTTCATCTGCAATCTGCAGTGCTTCGTGAAGAACCTTTGCCGGTCCCTCTCCAAATGGCATTCCTTCTGCCGGTGTTCCAAGCTGTGAATCTATTGCTACAAGTCTTTCCATATTACTTAACAATTCTTCTGTTGTTGCATGAATCTTTTCTTTAATATCCATTATTTTCACCTTTCCTTTTTTACGTTACTGTTCACACGATGTGCGACCAGCAACGCATCTCGCCATTTTAAATCGCC